>Ga0180430_10000496_pt1 | contig 42414 bp, 41 predicted proteins | sample SS_ome_9_FD_132999 | JGI IMG/M metagenome (GOLD analysis project Ga0180430, IMG submission 132999) | Hypersaline lake sediment archaeal communities from the Salton Sea, California, USA - SS_1_S_2 metaG | ecosystem: Environmental > Aquatic > Non-marine Saline and Alkaline > Hypersaline >...
ACTGCATTTAATGCAAGTTTAAAACAGTACAACTATCCACTAGTGACAAAACAACAATTTACAGAGTTATTCTGGGGAAAAGATCTCTCTGATTCCATTACATCTATCAATGTATCTAAAGATATCCTTCCAGCATGTAATGAGTATTATCTGAAACATCTCCATAAAGTTCATCTTTTTCCTACTGTATTAACAGTTCTATCCGAGTTAAATTCATATAAAAAAGCGATTATTACAAATACTCCAAAAACTATAACCATGCAAATTGTTGAAACTCTTCACTTAACCCCTTATTTTGATACGATTGTTACTGTTGATGATGTAGCAAAAGGAAAACCTGCACCCGATGTGGTGTATGAAGCATGTAAACAACTTTCCGTTATTCCATCAGACACTGTTCTCATTGGGGATACAATAAATGATGTCACCGCAGGGAAAACAGCGGGATGCACTGTGATAGGATTAAATGTCAAAGCAGATTTCACAATACAATCATTACATGAATTATCATCAATTCTCAAAATAGAATCAAAAGGAGAAACAAGAGTATGAAGGATATAGAAAAGGATGCTGCACAAAAAGCATATGATCTTGCGTATAAATATGAAGCCGAACGAGGGAGCTGTCCACAATGCGTACTCTCAGCACTATATGAAACCATAGAAATAGGAAGTCCAGATATTATTCAAGCATCAGACAGCCTGGCAGGAGGGACCTGTTTATCTGCAGAGGGAACTTGTGGAGCTCTTGCTGGAGGGTTACTTGCCATTGGCTGTGTATATGGTAGACCGTATGAGGATTTCTCTAAAGGAATACGAGTAAGAAGAGTCTTTCAATGTAGTCAAAAACTCTATGATAAATTCATCGAAGAATACGGTTCCCCTCTTTGTAAGGATGTTCAAAAATGTCTATTTGGTCAGTCGTACCGACTCAATGATAAAGATGAATATCAAGCATTTGAAAAAGCCGGTGCGCATAAAGATAAATGCCCATCAGTTGCAGGAAATGTTGCCCGATGGACTGTTGAAATTCTAGATTCAATTAAAAGAGGTACAAAATAATTTGACGGATCAATCTTTTAGGTACAATGGTTGATTGTTGTACAAAGTATATAGTACCCGGCTGATGTTAGAAAATTATATTTCATTTTTTAATTTTTTTTATTTTTAATATATAGTAATAAAATTGATTAATAATATTCAAATATTTCAAAAAAATAATTATTATTTTTTATTATTTAAAAGATTTCTTTGATATTTTTACATTATCTGTAATGAGATATGCACTTGCATATGTATCTACACAAAAATGAATATATAAGTTAAATTTTATTAGACACAAAAAGGGGGAAAAACACACGAATGGTGGAATTATCCGGAAAGACTAGTGCAGATAATCAATCCTCTAAATATGATTATCTCTCTGTTTCACATCCTGAAGTAAAACTTGGAATCCATGATACCGTTTTTAAGAAGAATAGCTCAGGACAAATACAAGATGATTCTCATCGAGAAATTGGTTCAATATTGTCCCCTGATAATATAAAAAATGATTCAATTCTCTTGGATTTTTCTAAACCAGGTGACTATCTAAATAAAATTAAACAGTATATCCCTGATCAAATAATATCCGATGAGAATTATCAAGAGATTCAACATGTAGCTGACTATTTTAATACTGATATCTCAAGTTTTTTTGGATTTGAAACTGTCTTATCATCAACAATGTCAAAATCTGATTATTGTATCGCTATATCAAAAAATAGAGAAAGAGAAGAACTTTTACAGATATTAGAAAACCAAGAATTACCAGCAAATATAATAGAAGGGACTTCTTGGAAAAACATTACTAACTTTACCAAGGAATGGGCAAATCCATTATCAATAATTCACGATCAAGTATTAGGTTTATGGTTTGAATTTGATACCTCAGAGTCATTTAAGGATTTACCAATACCAAACATATTTTTCCATGCAAAGAAAATAAGAATTCAATCAAAAAAAGAAGAAGAACAATTTCAATGGATCCCACAAATTGCTATACCGTTATTAACTGGTAAAAAACTTCAAAAAAACATAGAAAAGAAATTAATTCATTCAATCAAAAAACTACCACCGGAGTCATCGGTATTTCATTTTGGTGCAATGCTTTCAAGAGAATCTCAAGGGATTAGAATAGTTATTGATAAAATTAAACCTCATCAATTGATAGATTATCTACACTCAATTGGTTGGACGTATGAAACAAGGGATTTAATTGATATTTTACAGGAATTGAATAAATATGTTTCTCGAGTGGTCCTCCATTTAAATATTGGAGAAAAAGTAGATAAAAAAATAGGCATCGAATGCTCCTTTTCTCTGGACAAGTATCATAATGAAGAAAAATGGACGGATTTCTTAGATTATTTAGAACTTAATAATTTATGCATTCCAGAAAAAAAGAAAGCACTTTTACAGTTTATAGGTGCAGATTTTAGCAATTCTATTAGAGATCTTACTATTGATCAATACAAACCTTCAGTTATGGTAGGAGATACTAATTCATCATTAGCATTAGTACGATATATTAGTCACATTAAGTTAGTATATAACCCTGATAATTCTATAATAGCAAAGGCATATCCTGGTGTTAGATTATTAGGTTCAATCACAAAGAAGTATTAATAAAAAGTTGAAATCTATGAAATTTGCTTCAATCGGCCATCTGTTAGATAGTCAAACAATTACTAATCTTCCGCAAGAATGGATTGGGAAAAAATACATCATTTCTCCTGAGATTGATATTCAGGGAGTAAAAGGGCGTTTTTTTTTATTAAAAATAACTGCAGAACAAATAATGAAATTTGATAGAGAAAAGGTTAGAAATGATATTTTAAATTGTGTTCTATATGCACAAAGAGAATATGATATCGATCTTATTCAATTAGGTGCATTGACAACCTCAGTTACTCAGGGTGGTAAATGGATATTAAATCAAAGAGACTATGAAGGGTACATAAATCATGGAGATAGCTTTACTGCGGCAATAGCCGAACAGACAGTATTTAAATCTTTAGAATTTTTTAATTTAGATTCTAAAAATTTGACAATTTCTATTGTTGGAGCATATGGGATAATTGGTGAAGCATTATCCAAATTGATAACGCCCCGATTTAGAAAATGTATTTTAATTGGTCGTCAGGAAGAAAAACTACTAGAATTAAAGGAAAAAATAACCCAAGATGTTTCTATTTCTACAGAGTTAAAGACTAATACATCAGATGTTATTATAACTGCCACAAACCATCCAACTGCATTGTTGACCTCTGAGCATATTAAAAGAAATGCAATTATTATTGATGTCTCGCAACCTTCAAATGTATCAAAAGAGCTTTGCTCAAGTCGGTTAGATATACGGAGAATAGATGGGGGCTTAGTTCATTTCCCTAGTGATTTTAATATTCCAACACTACCAAATGGGAAAATATTATCTTGCGTTGCGGAAATTATTATGCAGGCATTAGAAAACGATAAAAAGAACTATGTTGGGTCAATTAATCTTAACCATTTAAATAAAACTATACAATGGGGAAAAAAATATGGTTTTACTTTAAATGAATTAACGAATTTCGGCCAATCAATCTGCACTATTAATAGAATATTAGATTAATTCTTTAACTAAATACTGCTGAATTAAATGATATATTTGAATGAGTTAAACCATTTGTTTTTGAATAGGTTGATTCTCCACCAACATAAAAAACAATAAAGGGATTATTATTCATATAATTTGCAACACGATCTCTAACAGTATATACTTTGTTTCCTAGTGTTTCAAGTCTTGTGGTACATGAAGACATCAATCCAAATTTTGGATCAAACGATAAACCTTCAAAATTCTTATTTATTGCATTTAATAATCTTTTTCCATCAATAGTTAAAATCGATGCATGAGAGCCATGAAGTTTACATGCTAATAATAATGAATTGCCAAGGATAATTCCGATTACATGAGGTGAATCCTCTTTTTTTGAATACAATGAAGTCTTTCCGCCGATAGGAAAATAAAATGTAGTTTTTAGCCATGTTTCTTCATTTAATATCTCTTTTGGCCATTTGAGTAATCGCAATAATTCCTGTAGTGCAGGTTTTCCGTTTATTTCATGGATAATTCGTAGATCTTTACTCATTTTTGTAATTTCAAATTCAATATTTGTTTTAATCATATTATCTGTTGATTTAATAAAAATATCCTTTTTTGTTTTTATCCCTAAGGTTATTAAACAATTTTTTACTACTTCTCTATTATAGAATTGAAAATTTCTAAGCCCGGGACCATCATCAAGACATGCACCACTTAACATAGAAAAATCAGGATATTTGTTCGTCATTTCTTCCATGATCTCTTCATCTCTAGCTGCTCCCATTTGAAGTGTTTTTTGGGAGAATGATAGTAGTTTCATTAGTGTTTTTGGGGCCATACCTGGTTCAATTATTTTTTTTGTACCAATTGGTTGAATATTAGGTATCTCTGCACCAGCAATAATATTTAATAAAAAACCATTATCATACGGGCTGTCTGCTAATATGTCCTTAATCATATGGGATGATTGATTTACAGCTTTTGTTGGATTTCTTTTTGTATTATTTCCCATTCCAAGAGCAATATCCATGTCCTCTGAAGAAACGGCTAATGCAGTTGCTCCTCTTGCAAAACATCCATCATTGTTCAAGAAACCTCTAATTGTTCCTCCGATTAAAGGGACGTCTTCAGGTAATTTTTGATATATGCCATCTAATAATTCTTGGAAACCGCCATATCTTTCGTAATGAATTGTTGAAAAAAGCACAAAAAAATCAGGTTTTTCTTTTAATTGATTCATTATCTTTTCTGCTAAATCAATGCCGGATTCTTTTGCATCCCATTTCCGAGTTGTTGATACTACTGCCTTAGTTCCTGAATCAGGAGCATTATTCATATGTATTCCTTTTACAATTTTTTTTTATTTAGGTAGAAATCAATTGTTCTGGTTCATTTCCTTCAAGAGAATTGATGATTGATCTTCTAGCATTTTCCATTTCTACTTCAATTAAACCTTTATTTGAAAGTGAGGGTATAATTGCTACAAGAGCATTTTCAGTATCTGGGAAGACAAAAAACAATGCTTCATAATCTTGAAGTCGAAATTCCATAACAGAAAGACCGGCAGCTGAATATTCTCTGATGACACTAAATACATCATCCATTGCTCGCTTAATTATATCCCATGTTTCATGGATTTCTGATTTAAAACTTCCGGTGTTATCACTTGGCATAACACTTATCATGTTTTGTCGTGCGACCATACATGCTAAAACATCATCTAATTTTAGTAAATCATCTAGTACATTTGCAATTGGGTCATCACCCATCTGACCACCATCCTCTGTAATACCAATAAGGAGTTACTTTATAATGATTACTATATATGAAAAACAAAATAATAATATTATTCAAAAGATACAAATGTATAGAAGATATTCATTGATGAAATGAAAATCAATTCTCTTCAGCTTTTCTCAATATTGTTTTCTCATTATGGTGCTCTGAATTGGTGGCCGATGGATTATGAATATCACAAAAAACATGGGAGTGATCCACGTTTTGAAGTAATCATTGGTGCGATTCTTACTCAGAATACTACATGGTCAAATGTAGAAAAAGCAATTGATGCTTTAAAACAAAATGGTAAGTTGAATATTAATTCAATTGCAGAATGTGATATCGATTTATTGAAACAGTTGATTAGATCCTCTGGTTTTTTTAATCAAAAAGCGGTGCGATTGCAAACCATTGCTCAATATCTTAAAAATAATTATCAGAGTGATCTAACAGTTTTTTTTAATCAAGAACTACTAGATCTTCGTGATGAATTACTTACAATGAATGGTATTGGCCCTGAGACTGCGGATTCTATTTTGTTGTATGCCGGCAGTAAACCTATTTTTGTTGTTGATGCATATACAAAACGATTGTTTTCTCGATTGCAAATCCCTATTGAATCATCATATGATCAGATACAAAAGTTCGTACAAAATGAATTTTACCATCAATACGAAAATGAAAAACTTCCATCATTATATAATGAGTTCCATGCATTAATTGTTATACATGCCAAACAATTCTGTAAAAAAAAACCTCAATGCAATGGATGTTCATTGATGAATTATTGTTCCTTTTATTCATCCTTGCTCGGTTAATAATTCTTGTACTTTTATCCGAACGATTTCAGCAGGTATATCTGGAAGTGATATGAGTTGTGTTGTTCCAAGTTGTCCTTTCCCTGAGAGCTTCAGCGTGATGAACCCTGCGTTTTCAATGTCTTTGAGGTAATGCCAAAACATTGTGTGTCCTCGAGGGTTTTCCTCATGTTCCTCACAGACGACCGCATAGGTTTTCTCTGCATCACCCGTGTTTACATAAGCTGTTCCATCGATCTGCAGGCGTTTTGCAATTGAATCCAATGTGAGTAATTGATGTCGATCAAGATTTCGTAGTTTTGTTTCAGTAACTACAGAGTATGTCTCTGCTTTTGCTGTTCGGACATGCTCTGGGGTTACCTGATTTGTATGGTGATGATCTGCAGCGCTTCCAGCTTTCCAGAGTAGTTCAATGGCAAACCGTGCATCACCCCATTCTGAGGCGATATCCGCGATCAATGTAATACTATCCTCAAGAACGATTCCTTTATGAAAGGCTAAGTCCACCCGTTGGGTGATGATTTCATAGAGTTCATCTCGGTTATATTTTGAGAGGTTAATTTCATTACTTCGCTTAAAGGTGCTTAACGCAGCATCGTCAAGGAGGGATAACACATTTTTTTGGGAGATAAGTAACAAAGAGATCGTTTGTTTTTTCTGCCTTGATTCATCAGAGAAACGCGTGAGATTGTAGATAAGATCAGATCCCTGTTTTTTCAGTAATGCATCTGCTTCATCTAATACTATGAGGAGTTGCGCATCACGTCGTTGAAGCTGTTTTTGAAGCACCTGTAGCATCTCTTGTACAGAAAACCCTCGGTCGGGAAAACGTGGATCAAAATGATTGAGCACTCCGAGCAGCACCATAGCATCAGTGGATCGTTTACGACAATTAATATGCACATATTCAAGAAGGACACCTTTCTTGCGGGCGATAGTGCTAAATTCCTCTGAGAATTTTTTAGCAAGAACTGTTTTTCCTGAGCCAACAGGCCCTGTGAGAATTGCATTTTGAGGAATGCCTGTGAGCACTGGTTTAAATAATTGTGCCAGTGAGCGAAGCTGAGATTCCCGATAAGGGAGCTGCTCAGGGATGTAATCAAAATCAAGCGTCTTCAGCTGTTTGATGACAGATGGCGAGGAAAGCTCGTCTTCAATAATACTAGTCATAGGATGATATCAGTAATACGTTTGCTTCATAAAAATCTTTATCTTGGTATCTAAAATCTACCGTTAAACTTGCAAATGTGGATTTACTGATGGTTACCGTATATGTTCCTTTACCTTTTTTGTATATTCAAATATCATTGATTGGTTGAATCGATTGATGACAACAATAAATAATCAGGAAGATATATCGCTGTCTTACGTTATGGATGTTGACTTGTCTCAAAAAAACTCATTGGATTTTCTTCATCATCACTTTCAGTCTTATTACCGTGTAACACCTGTTGATTTACCTGATCGATTCAGCCGCCGAGAGTTTGCATTTGTATTTTTTGGGGGGAGAGGTATGCTTCGGCATCTCTCTTTTTCTAAAAAACAAGCACTCAATGAGTTTGTTGGACAGCGTGCTCCTGCTCATGCATATTATTCCACGGCGTATTATCAAACTCCTGATGCAAGAACCATGCAGGAAAAAGGTTGGATGGGAGCGGAACTCATTTTTGATTTAGATGCAGATCATCTACCTAATGCTGATGTTATACCCTATCATCAACAATTATCTTTAGTCAAAAAAGAATTCTATAAACTCGTTGATGATTTCCTCTTAAATGATTTTGGATTTGAAGAATCATCTCTTGAACTGTATTTCAGTGGTGGTCGAGGGTATCATTGTCATGTGAAAGACCCAAAAATTCTTCATCTTGATAGTGGGGAACGCCGGGAGATTGTTGATTATATTATTGGACGTGATTTCTCTGATTCTGTCGTCTTTTTTGATCATTCAACGGGTGTTACTAAAATTGGAGCGCAACAGTATTCAAGTGGAAAATCATTGACAATGCCCTCTCCAGATGAACCAGGATGGAAGGGACGGATTAGCCGTGGTTTAATTGAACTCATTGAGGATATCATTCAGAGTGATGATCCTATTGAAAAACTGAAGGAGTATGGGGTGGCACCAGCGACAGCTGAACGCTTATTAGCTGATTTTTCTAGTGATCGTATTAATCGGATCAAGCAAGGAAAACTGGATCAATCGAAAGCCATCCGCCGGTTTTTTTTAAATAATGTCCTCCGAAAAACCGCGGTATCCTATGCATCTGGTGAGACTGATGAACCGGTGACCTGTGATACCAAGCGTCTTATCCGTTTACCCGGATCACTTCATGGAAAAACTGGTTTGAAGGTTACAGAAGTTACTTTGGATACCTTGGAGGAATTTGATCCGCTACAAGATGCAATTGCTTTTTCAGATGAGTTAATACAAATAGAAATGTTACAAAAAAATGAGGTCTTTTTTAATAACGAAACGTTTCATCTTGAAGAAGGGATGCAAGAGGTGCCATTATATCTTGCTATCTTTCTTATTGGCAGGAAAATGGCTCAGATTTCATCTAAATAATATTGAAAATCATATGTTTGTTATCCTTTATTATATAGGTTATACTGTCAATAATTATCAAATAAATTAGATTAGATCTTTTTATATTGTACATTTATATAAAAATAAACATCCCAAATTTTATATTCAGTTTAGTGCTTAACGGGTAATTAATTCAACACTGTATGTGGGAAAGAATGGAGGCAATAAATGAATAATTTTATAGGAGTGAGTTGTAAAAAGTTTTTAAGCATAAGTATCATAGTAACAATGTTATTGACTATCTTTTCAAATTTTTTTATTGTAGGATTAGATGTTACTGTGAATGCATCACCTGAAGAGGAATATGAGATTTCTTCATTACGATTGTATGGTGGAGAAAACGCAATCTATCCAACCCATTCATATACTGGATCTGATGATTTTGTATACCTTGAAGAATATGATGCGTTTGATCCTGGTATCATTGAAAAGGATAGCATTACGTTTAACTCCGCATTCCTTCATGGTCATGAAGATTATGAAATAAAAGCACAAGGTGATGCAAGTGAGAAAATCTTCCTAAGAGCATTCTATGAACCAGGATATACTCATGGAGTTGATACCCATTTGAGTTCATATTCCAGTGTGCTATTAGAACCCGTTGAACCATTTGATGCAATTGTAACCGAAACCACGTATTTCCTTACGACATTGGATAAATCAGAACCCCTCTATGGATACCCGGGGACAACTAGTTTTTTCTTCCCGTTCATGTCAATAGATACAGAAAAACCGGGCATGGAATATGGTGATCTCGTTGATGTTGTCGCATCAGATAGCATGCAAACAATGCAACTGACGGATGGAGCAGTAGCAATAGAGGAAACATTTGTTTTTGATCATTCAACACCATACGTTGGAGAAACCATTGCATTCTTGGATCATGAGATTCGTATTCAAAACTTTGAACAAAATGATCCATTCTTGGATAAATTAGATATCAAAGTATCCTACATTGGAAATATGCATGATTCTCTTACCTCATCAGATGTATATACCTTAATAGAGAATCAGTGGGATTGTAATCATTTCTTTGATAGAGAAAATAGTCTACAAATGAATAGCGATCCAGCATATCGGTGGTATTTACGGGTTGAGAGTGCGGATGATGATTACCTTCGGATAGTACTTGGTCGTTGGTTGTATGCAGGGGAAACCTTTTATGTGGATGGTGTCCGGTATGATATGCCTGCAGTGTATGTTGATTCTAATGGTGGATTTAAATATATCACGCTGCAAAGCCCTCTTCCAAAAGGGGATACGGTGTGGAATTCCCGAATTACAAGGAATGTTGATGATTGGAGTCATGTGACCTCACAATACCTTGCATCATTACCCTATGGGGATTGTGTCTGGATGCTCCCTCCATTTAATGAACCACATAAAATGATTGATGATATCGGGTTAAAGAAAGAATTTACTGGTCAAGGATGTTGCTATAGAATACCTGAGGATGGATTACTCATTAATTGTGAGAGACCACCTCTTTGCTTCTTCTATGTGGAAGAGACCATTGAACCCAGGTTTGATTCAAGCATTGCTGAGCGATTGAACACAACGTGTTCGGATACTGGTGAACCTGAAGAGGTCTGGGAATGGTATAATGTGTTTATACGACCAAATCAGTACACAGCATTTGCGTTACCTGATCAAGAAACATATGGGGTTGATTCATATGATCCTTTAGATAGGCCCTCTTGGTACCCGTTCACAAAGGTAGATGGAAATGAATATCTTATTACATCATCATTTTTAGCACCAAATAGTAATGTAGATACAAATAGAAATGATGCCTGCAAGACCTATAATACGCATGAGATATATGATCGAGTAAGAGATATTGCCATAGGTGTAGACGACTATAAACAGGCAAATACTACGTATCTGCAACCAAGATTAGTCTATGCGTATGATGCATTAAATACAAATGATTTTTACATCAATGAATATTCACCACGCCCAAGTATTCGAATATATGGAGAAGAACATGCGTGTTATCCCAGTCAATCTTCATATGCATCAAATGATTTTATCTATCCCGTTGAATCTGATGCCTTTGATCCAGGGGTTGTAGTGAAAGATAGTATCACGTTTAACCCGGCGGTTCTTTATGGTCATGAAGAGTATGAGATAAAAGCGCAGGGTGATGCCAGTGAGAAAATCTTTTTCCGTTTCTTCTATGAACCAGGATACACGCATGCTGTTGATTATCTCATGAACACATATTCAAATGTGATACTTCATCCCGTAGAAACCTTTGATAGTATTACCACTGAAACAAGCTATATGTTAACGACTTTTGATAAAAGTAAACCCGTTGTTGGTTATCCCGGTGCAACAAGTTTTGTGTTCCCCTATCAATCTACTGATGAGCATCTTCCAGGGATGGATTATGCTGATTTAATAAAAGTTGTTGAGACAGATAACGGAGGAACCGTTCAATTAACTGATGGTGGAATAAAAGTAGAGAAACAATTTGAGTTTAACAATATTGATTATACGGAAGATATGACCATTTCATTTTTGGATCATAAAGTGACCATTAAGAACTTTGAAAATAGAGAACCATGGGATAAAATCGATCTTGATGTTGGATACATTGGAAATATGTATGAAGCAGCATCTTCCATTGACACACATACTATATGGGAGGATTCATGGAATATCAATCCATCCTTTGAATATTACTATGATAGAGATAATGCGCAAAAAACAAGTTGTGATCCAGCATATCGGTGGTATTTACGGGTTGAGAGTGCGGATGATGATTACCTTCGGATAGTACTTGGTCGTTGGTTGTATGCGGGAGAAACCTTCTACGTAGATGGAGTCCGCTACGACATGCCAGCAATATATGTTGATGAACAAGGAGGATTCAAATACATCACCCTGCAAAGCCCTATACCAAAAGGAGAAACCATCTGGGATCATCAACTAACTCATAACGTCGATGACTGGAGTCATGTGACCTCACAATACTTGGCATCTATTCCTGCGGAACAACCAATTTGGATGCTTCCACCCTTTAATGCTCAACATAAAATGATTGATGACATTGGTCTTCAAAAATATGGGTATAGTTGTAAAAAAATACCTGTTGATGGACTTTGTTTACAGGAGAAAAAGGATCCATTACATGTGTATTATGTTAAAGAGGATGTTGAGACACGTTTTGAATCAAGTCTTGCAGAGCGATTATACACACACCCCAATAATATAGAAGAATGGGGCTGGTATAATGTGAACTCATTGCCACATCGATACACAGAGTTTATTCTACCAGATCAAGAAACGCCCCAGGATAGATATGATACAAGTGATATCCCTTCATGGTATCCATTCACGTATGCAGATGGGAGTGAATACATCGTAACCTCATCATTTTATGCACCGAATAGTAAACTGGATGCCGAAAGAGATGATTTCTGTAAAACATATGATGATCATGAGATAACGTATATGACCAATGCAATGGTTGGTGATGATAAAATGCAACTCGCGCTCATTCTTGATGCTTCAGGGAGTATAAGCGATAATAATTGGTCTGTAATGCGTGATGGAATTGCTAACTCACTCAATGATCCGAATAATGTTCCCCGTGATGGCTCTGTTGAATTAACTGTTATCCGTTTTTCAACTTGGGCGAAAGTGGAAATCCCTCCAACAGTCATAACACAAGATTCTATAGGTACAATCTTTTCCGATTTTTCCAAAATAAAAAAACCAGGACTTGGTATCACAACAAATATGTCCAAAGTGTTTACTTTAACTGCAGATACATTGAGAGCCTCACCGTTGTATGATGAGTATCCAAGAAAAGTAATAAATCTTTTATCAGATAGTGTTCCAACCAATAATCAGGGGATAACAACAGAATTAGAAAAACAATTGGCTAAAGAAGCACGAAATTATTTGATTGATAAGTTGGAAATGGTGATGCCTCATTATGGTGAAATTGATGCAGAAGGAATTGGGGAGATACTTGACATACCATTCCTCAGAGATAATATTGTATGGCCTCAACCAGGATTTGAGTGGAACAAATCAACCAGTACACCACCCGCAGGTTCAGGATGGGTACGTTTCATTGAAACCTTTGAAGATATTGAAACAGCGTTTGATCAAAAATTTACTGCTCTCTTTCAACAAAGAATCTTCTCACGTTGTGTCTTTGGATTCGATGCATCTGATGGAACCGGTTTATTTATTAATGGACCAGACACACAAAAACCTATTTGTGATTGCGGTGGACCCTATAATGCAAATGTAGGAATCTCAGTGCGATATTCTGGTGAAGGAAGCTATGATCCTGATGGTGGAAGTATTGTTACCTATGAATGGGATTTTGGTGATGGAACTGGGAAAGAATACGGAAAAATTGTTACACATACATATACTGCTTCAGGAGCGTATACTATTACGCTTCGAATAATTGATGATGAAGGGGAAACGGCAAACTGTCATACAGATATATGTGTTCAAGATGATTGTGTTTTGGGAGATATGAACGGAGACCTGGTCCTTAATTCAGCTGATCTACGATATCTTGCCATGCACATTGTAGGACATCCTCTTTACAGTGTATTATTTGATGATGGTGATGTGAACTCAGATGGTGCTGTTGATTCAGCAGATATCAGGTATCTTGCGATGCATCTGGCAGGTGATTATAATTACTGGCCACTCTATCCAGAAATCGATTGAATGAAATATTTCAATCCTAAATCGTTTCAGTAAAAAAATGAATAATTCATCATAGAATTATTCACCTTTTTTTCCTTTATATTGCTTAATGAAGTAATAATCATATGATGTTAAAAATACTATTTGAATCAATAAGAATTTTTATCTAATTGCTGATTAATTAATCTCAACCTTTATGTAAGAGATGCTGTTTAATCCTATCGATACAAGAATGGATGAAGAAGAATTCTCCTATAAAACTCTTCGTAAAATTCAGCAGAATGAGAAAAAATCACCAACGCTGACGGTAATACCTCATTTGTTTTATTCAGAGGTATTGGACTATATTAAAGAATTACAAAAACGAGCAGAGAATGAGGATATCGAAAAAAGAAAAACGATGCTTCTTGATGAAATATCAAATATTGAGAAGATTTTAAAAAATATTTATGAACAACGTGAGAAAAAAATTGTGTATGCGGTTATCTCAAAATCACGAGGTGGAAACCCCTCTATGAAACAACTGCTCAGTCCTGAGCTTGAGCTCTTTGAGTGTATTTATAAAGACCTACAGCGGATGCGATCGAACATATTTGCAAAAAAAACATCAGATATGCCTGTTAAAAAATCATTGAAAACAAGCAATGAAAACAAGGTTGATTTGGTTCAACCTAAAAAAGAATCGTGTCAAAGTATCATTTTAATGACACAGGATATTCCCTGTTTTGTTGGAACTGATTCAAGAACCTATCATCTTCTTAAAGGAGATGTCCTCAGTATTCCCAAGGAGATGGCCATAATGTTAAAGCAAAGAAAGGTAGCAGAACCTATAGTTCCTGGAGCGATATCATAAAAATTATATAAAAAAACAGCCACTGTTTGATTACATTTTTATATAACCTCCTTATTACCTTTGAAAATCTAACAAGTGCTGAAAAGGAATAGTCTATGAAAAAACCAAGGAAAATCAAGACTTACTGTCCAAAATGTAAGGTTCATACCGATCATGAAGTGCATCGTATTAAAAAAAGAAAAGCAAGTGAGATGAAGCAAGGACAACGACGATTTAGACGGGTGATGCGTGGGTATCGTGGTTTTCCCAGACCAAAGCCTGAAGGAAGGGAAAAAACCAGTCGCCGTGTTGCATTAAAACTCACCTGTGTGAAATGCAAAAAAAGCATTCAGCCACCTGGACAACGAGCGAAGAAATTTGAGGTTGAATAAGGAGATATCATATGATAAAACCAGAGAGTAAATTCATCAAAGTCCGATGCAAGGATTGTGAAAATGAACAGGTTATTTTCAATAAAGCCAGCACTGAGGTATCCTGCCATATTTGTGGTAGTAAACTCGCACTTCCCCGTGGTGGTAAAGCGGAGATAAAAGGCGAGGTTTTAGACGTTCTTGAATAAAAGATTTAAAGGTTCATCAACCATGATGAAAAAAGATTATCCTGAGGAAGGAGAATTTGTTGTTGCAACAGTTGCAAAAGTGCAAAACTATGGTGCATTTGTTACTTTAGATGAGCACCCTGAGCGTGAAGGTTTCATCCATATCGCGGAGATTGCGAGTGGATGGGTGAAACGTATTCGAAATCACATCAAGGAAAAACAGAAAGTTGTCTGTAAAGTCATGCATGTTGATGAATCCAAAGGTCATGTTGATTTATCGTTGAAACGGGTTAATGAGCATCAAAAACGTGATAAGATCAAGGAATGGAAAAATGCTCAGAAAGCAAATAAACTTATGGAGATGCTTGCTGCGCAGCTTGATAAATCACTTGAGGAATGTTATGAAGAGTTTGGAAAAGGACTCATTGATCATTATGGTTCATTATATGCTGCGTTTGAGGAAACAGCATATGATGAGGATTTATTGGAAACTGATGGATTCAAAGGGGAGTGGATTGATGCATTTAAACAGATTGCTCAAGATAGTATAGCTATTCAATTTGTTGAAATAAAAGGCTATCTTGATATTAAATCATGGTTGCCTGATGGTATTGATCAGATTCGAACCGCGTTGTCCAAAGGTGAAGAGAGCGAGTATGAGGATGTAGAGATTCAGATTCATTACATTGGTGCTCCGCATTATAGTATGATTGTGAAAGCGCCAGATTATAAGATTGCTGAAGAAGAGTTAAAAAAAGCAGTTTCAAATATTGAAGAGGAAATTCTGAAAGATGGTGGGGAACTAGTCTATCATAGGAAGATGGATGAATAAATGTCTTTATTGTATTATTGTGTTCATTGTCAAATGTATACTCTTAAAACAATGTGTTCAAGTTGTCATAAAAAGACCGTTACGAAAAAACCACCACGTTTTTCACCACAGGATGCGTATGGGTCCTATAGAAGAGCGTTAAAAAAAGAATCAATGGATGTTTAAAACCATGGAATTTGTAAATATTCAATATAAGGGAAAAGTCCCAAAATTAAAGGATCCAATTCTTATTGAAGGATTGCCAGGGATTGGTAATGTTGGAAAACTTGCTGTTGAGCATTTAATAGATTGTATTAAAGCTAAAAAGTTTGCTGAAATGTATTGTAAGGATTTTCCTCCACAAGTTTTTATTAATCCAGATGGGACGATTGAATTAGTGAAAAATGAGTTTTATTATTGGAAGGCCAAAAAAGCTGATCAACGGGATATTATTTTGTTGACTGGTGATTATCAAGGGTTATCTTCTCAAGGACAATATGAGTTAGTTGAGAAGATTCTTGATGTTGTTGAAACAATAGGGGTCAAAGAATTATATACTCTTGGTGGGTATGGTCTTGGACATGAAATTAAGAAACCACAGGTACTTTGTGCCACCACAGATAAGGATCTTGTTAAAACCATGAAAAAACATGGAGCGGTCTTTAAGAAAAATGAGCCAGGTGGAGGTATCGTTGGTGCCAGTGGATTAATTCTTGGTTTAGGGAAACTCAGGGGTTTTAAAGGGACCTGTTTTATGGGTGAGACTCCAGGGTATCTTGTTGATCCAAAGAGTGCAAAAGCTGTACTAAAAATTCTAATGAGTATTACAAATGTTGAAGTGGATCTTACTGCTCTAGAGGATAAAGCAAAGGAGATTGAACAGATCGCTCAGCAGCTTAGAGAGATTGAAACGCAGACGACGGAGAAACCTGAGGATCTCAAATACATTGGGTAATCCGATTTCTATTTTTTTTATTCTTCTAGTGTGATATGATAGGTTTTTTCAGGATTATCTTTATGTATAATGCCTACCTCTTCTTCAGTGATATGTTCTTGTCGTAAGAGTTCTTTTATTCGTTTTGGAACTGTTTTAGGGCTGAGGACAGCTCCGGGTCTTCGTGGGTCATCAATGTAGTCGGTTTCCATGAGAAAACGTGTTCCTTTTTGTATTGCTTCCATACTATTTTTTTTACTAGCAAGAACTGAGGGCATTAACCCATGATTCTCATGTTCAAATATTAATGGGGGAGCGAAATGTTTTACGATTTGATGTGCGGGTAAGCCTATTTGTGCTCCCATATCTGCTAGTTCCTTACATTGTTCAGGAGTGGTTGATTCAGTGTGTAGTACCACGGGAACGTTAGCGTCTTTTGCTTGTTGCATTCCATAGATGAGGATTTCGTTTGATTCATGTAGTATGTCTTCTGATACTGGGAAATGTGGTCTTCCGATTTCCCCAATGGCGATTGCTTTTCCTTGTTGACAATATTCTGCGGCAAGATTCATTCCTTTTTTCATGATTTGAAGCGCTGTTTCTTTACCTAGCTCTTCTCGTAGTCGAATATAATCAACAGGGTATGGTCCAATGGTGCAATAGACCTTTACGGAGGTGTTTTTTCTGATTTCTTCAGCCATTGAAAAAGTTTCTTGATAACATGGTTCATAGGTTTTTTCTTTAAGAACGAGTTGAACCATGGGGTATTGACAGAGATTGATGTGTGTTCCACCTGCTTGTTGGAATTCTTTTACTGCTTCTAGAAATCTTCCGTCTCTTCTTAGATGAAGATGATTATCAAGAATTATCATGATCGTTCCTCAACAAGATATGTTTATGATTGATTCTATTGTTTTTATCTGATATGCATCTTGTTCTATTTCAGGGCATTGTTTGATTAGAATTTGTATTTATTCTTTTTTCTAAAATAATATGAGAATGTACGATCGTCTTTTGGTTCTTTACCGGTAATCATTTCGATAATGCTTTGTGCAAGTAACCAGCCAAAGTACCCCATAAAAAACGTAAAAAAACCAGTGATGCTATACCCAATAATTGCTTGTAAGTAATTTTCACCGCCGGTGATGAAGAGTATAACAATACCTACAGTGATAAATAAAAAAACTAATAGAAAAATCCATCGGAGTGCATGAATGGTGACTTTCATTGTTTTAAATGGAATATCTGCAAAAGCGATTTTTTGATCGAGTAGTTTTGAAAAATTTGTTTGCGGTTGTGTAAATCTTTTTCCTGGCATTCTTCCCCATCCTATATTGTAATTGAATTGAGTGCGTATCCCATTAAAACGTATGGGTGCTTGCTTATAAATATCTATTTCGCAGCCGGTTATGCAGGTATTTTTTTTGTTCAGTTTTTATAAAAAAATATTATGCATCTGAGATGATACTGATTACATCTCCATCCTGCAAAACATGATCTGCACCAATAACTCGTTTTGTCCGTGCATCGATTGCTCGTATGAAATGATCTCCTATATCGCTATGAACTTTATAGGCGAGGTCTTTTGCATTGCTTCCTCTAGGTAAAAGATATGCGTCAGGTAGTACTCGTCCTTTTTTATCTTTGAGATGATGTTCATCCTCTACGGGATAAACAACTATAAGATTTAGCATATCTACTGCTTGTTCTATACATTTTTGTATACCGGTTGAATCAAATCTATCAAGTACCTGTGTTTGTATGTATTCAAGTCCTTTTTGTTGTTTTTCTGAGAGAGGTTTTTCTTGTTTTAAATTAAAAGTGTTATCACCTGGTTTGTATGCAATAAAACCATGATCGGCAGCATGGGTCAATGCGAGTTCTGCTTCTGCACTGGTTGGAACAACGCGGTATCCAAGTTGCTCTATTTCCTCGATTTTATTTATTAATTCATCTGTTGATATATCAATTTTGTTATAAGCTATAAGCATTGGTTTACTCATTATTCGCATTTGATTTGTTAAATGAAGGAGATCTTCATCACTCCATTTTGCAGGTTGACTTCCATCCAATTCTACTGATCTAATGGCATTACTGATGTGTTCTTCAAAAATACCTAGTCCGGTAAGTTGTTCAGCAAGGAGTCTTTCAATTTTTTTTCCTTCTAGTTGACCTCTTCGTGCAATGGTATCCCAATTTTTTTTAATGATTCCAAACATCCAATAGGTGATTTCTTTTTCAAGAAATGAGATATCATCTAAGGGATCATAACTTCCTACTGGACAAGGGTTTCCTTCTGCATCAGTGCTCCCAGATGCATCAACAATATGGATGAAAGCATGTGCTTGCCGTAAATCATCAAGAAACTTATTTCCAAGCCCTTTTCCTTTAAATGCATCGGGAACAAGGCCTGCAACATCTAATGCTTCGATGGGAACATATCGAACGCCATTGATACATTTTGAGTTATGAGGATTACAAGATACTTTGAATTCTTGACAGGGGCAGGGTTTTCTGATATACATGACGCCATGGTTTGCTTCAATTGTTGTAAAGGGATAATTAGCAATCTCTGCTTCTGCCTCTGTTGCTGCATTAAAAAAAGTTGATTTTCCAACATTTGGTTTTCCAACAATACCAATCAACATACTCATACGTGTTTACCCTCAGGATTCTCGTTGATATGATCAAAGATATCAAGATCTTCTTCAAATCGACGGATTTTTTCTGCTGCTTCAAAGTCATACGGAGTAATAAAACTTACGCCCTTTTTTGCATACATTGTACCTTTAGTTTCAACGGTTTTGGTTAAATGGATTTGTTCTGCAGTTATATTTCCTCCAATAATAGTATCGTCATCAATACGAATATTCCCTTGTGTCTCTAATGAACCCGCAATAAAGACTTTTTGACCACAGAATACATTTTCTTCTGCACGAATGCTTCCCTGAATCCTTACTTCTTCATCAATAAATACCTTGCCTTTAATCTCATAATTTCCTACAAGATTGGATTTTTTCCCGATGCGAAAACCACCGTCTGTTTTTGATTTTTGTGTACTGATAATAGAGTTATTTGGAATAAAAAGAAACTTATCTGATATTGGAATGGTATCTCCATCATTTTCTTCCATTTCTTTTAGGATTCGTTCAATGTCTTCACTATGTCCCATTTTTAATAATTGAGTTAAATATATGAAGATATAGATAACGACAGGGATGGGACTTCGAATGTTTATCCATCCTTTTGCCTCAAAACCTTTTTTGACATCGACACTGTCACCGACATCTAAGTCGCCTCCAACGGAGAGTCGACCATCAACGATGACTTTTTCACCAAGATACACGTCAGTATTGCTTTTTACATCTCCTCGGATCCTTGAGAAAATATCCATACGGATATCTCCTTTAGATTCCAGATTACCATCAATGATGACATGTTCTCCAACGAATATTCTTCCATCTGTTTTGATGCCAAACTGAACAAGACACCGATCACCAATGATGACATCACCTGTTGTTACAATATACTGTTCATCAAACCGCGTCCCATCCGGAATGACAAGCGTATGCCTATCGAATCCCATAGCAAAGATGTATTAATTTCCTTGATATAAAACCACCGGCAATATATTAATATAAAAATTAACAAAAAAAGTAGGTGAAAGGGTTTATTCACCTAGCCAAGCTTCATCAATGCGGGTGTATGTTGTACGTTCTGATGGGGAGAACCAGAGATTGATTTCGAATTCTGCGGTATCTGCTCCATCTGATCCATGAATAAGGTTTCTACCGATGAACTGACCAAAATCACCACGTATTGTTCCTGGTGATGCTTCAATAGGGTTGGTTTTACCCATCATGGAACGGACCATTTGGATGACTTGTTCACCTTCAAGAATCATTGCGACAACCGGTGAAGAAATAATATAATTTACAGTTGGTTCAAAAAATGGTTTGCCTTTATGGATGCCATAATGTTTTTCAGCAAGTTCTCTACTAACTTTGAGAAATTTCATTGCAATAATTTTTATTCCTTTTCTTTCGAATCGATTGATGATCTCTCCAATGAGCCCTCGTTGGACGCCATCAGGTTTAATCATGACAAATGTTTGTTCGGTTGCCATTTACTATTCCTCATTTTTTTTTATGAAGGGAAAAAAGAAGGTGTTTATAGTATTACCGTTTATCGAAGAATCATTTTACCTAGAAGATAGAAGAGAAAATTCGTTATATTGAAGATAATATGGGCAAAAATTGATGAATATAAATTTTTGGTTTTGATCACAAGCACGGCGAAAACAATACCAATGACTCCTGTGATAAGTGCGGGATACGGATTCCCGGCAAGCAGATGGGCAATACCAAAGAATAATGAGCTGATAAGAACCGCTACGGGAATGTTTGCAACTTTTGTAAGTTTTTCCAGTAGAAACCCTCTGAAGAAAATTTCTTCTGCAATAGGTTGAAATGTGATAAGGAATAGAATGGCGGGAAGTGGGAAGAGTTTTTCTAAATCTGTGATGTTGCTTGCATTTTGAATATCAAATCCAAGTACGGTGAAAATCACTCCTAGCGCAATGACAATTCCAAATGAAATTATTGCTCCAATAACGCCCCACAGAACTGCCATCTGAATACCCTCTCTCTTTAGTAGAATAGCATCCATCATTTCTTTAAGATTGAGATGATTGACTAGTTTATACCAGATATAGGGAACGAGAATAAAAAAAAGGACGACAAGAATCACTTGTAACCCTAAGACAAATAATTCAGCAATGATTTTTACAAGTTCTGGAAGGCCACTGAATGGATCAGTTGATCCAGAGGATGACGAGATGATACCAAAATAAGATAATAATGGCATACCGATAAAGATGAATAAACTCAGAAAAAGCATGAATCCTGCAAAAAGATGTGTTGGTTTTGAAAGATTAAATTCCATGTGAAGATGGATATATTACGCTCTTTGATAAAGCTTATTCATGATGATATAGCGATATCATTAAAGATATTGCTGATGGAGTAGGGCTCTTAAGTGAAACCAATGAGAACAATAATGTGAAAACCTGGGTAGTCTCATAAACAATATTTCTGACTTCATTCAAAGTAATAGTGAGCATCATATTACAGATACGCTAATTTTTTGTAAAATAATCTTTATATATTCTGTATATAGTCTCAGAATTTATGTCTGATCAATCAAAAAAAACATTTACCAATATTATTGTAACTGGAAAAAGTGGTGCAGGAAAACAACCCCGGATTGATATACTCATCGATGAATATCATTTACAGCAATTATCAACAGGTGATATTTTTAGAAAATATATGAAGATCTTTCAAACATATAATTATACTGGTTCTCTCGAATCCTTTTTTGATGTGAAAAAAGAGCAATTTATACCCAATAGTGAAATTAAAGCAAAAATCGGTACAGATGACCCAGAAATCATTCTTGGGTTAAAAGCAACATATTTTGTTGACCATGGGTTATTTGGACCGGATACTATTATTAATGAACTTGTCTATGCAATTTTAAAGAAAAGGGATTTTTCAAATCAAATATTTGATGGATATCCTCGAACATTATCACAAGCAACATATTTATTAAATACATTACAAAAACATAAAAGTTCAATTGATGTTATTGTGTATGTGGAGACTTCTGATGAACGTATTATATCACGAACAATTAATAGAAGAATATGTCCAACATGTAAAAGGGTATATCATCTAACATTTAAACCTGCAAAAAATGGGAGATGTGAGGCGTGTGATGCCCATGTTATTCAACGATCTGATGACACAAAGGAGAAAATACAAAACCGTTTAGAACAATTTCGAAAAAAGACGCTACCGGCAATCAAGTATCTGGAAGAACATGGTATACCGATAGTTCGAATCCCCGGGCATTTAGAACATTTTACAAAGGATGCTGTTCGTAAAAGTGTTTTAACTGCATTAGAAAATATACCAAACAATGGAGAAGGTGAAGTATGATGAAGATATTTTTTGGAGCTGCAATTCAAGGTGCAGAAAACAGGCAGGAGCGAGCAGAAACCAATGAATTCATTATTAACACGATTAAACAACTTGGCCATAGTGTTGTTACTGAACATACAACTGGAAAAACCTATGAGGAAGCGATTGAAAAACTTGAGCAGGCAATTGGTAAACTTCCTCCAAAAGGACTTGAACGACGTATATTTGTACGAAATAAAATGATAGAAGCAATAGAAAGCCCGATTGATGCAGTTGTTTTTGAAGTATCAGTTCCAAGTCTTGGAACAGGTATTGAAATAGCCCATGCATACCTAAGACCAAAAATGAATTTAAAAGCAATTCCCATTCTTGCATTGTATCAGAAGGATTTTTGGCCAAATGATCTCTCAACAATGATTCGAGGGATTACAACAGATCAAGTCCCACAGTTTCATTTATTAGAATATACTACCATGACGGATATTAGCAGAATACTAAAAGATTTTTTTTAATGCTAAAATTCTTTAAAAAGACAATACAAATGTTGATGTTATAAGATCTAATCTTATTTTAGGGTATTAGAGGGATTTTCTAAAGGATCATAGCAGAGTTTTTATAAAGGATTGTTTGATACCTCAGTTAGATTAGCAGGGCTCGTGGGGTAGCTTGGCCCATCCTCGTGGCTTTGGGAGCCATGGACCCCGATTCAAATTCGGGCGAGCCCATTTTTTTTTTTAAATATCGGTTTATTTTTTTTACTGCTCGTTTGTTTTATGTGTTTAGAATAATTATTACTTTTTTGAAAAATTGTATTCTAATGTTTCTTCAAATTTCAATGAAATTGAATTCTCCTGGGAAATCATCATAAAGTTGAGGTCGTTGATCATAAAATCCTTCCATCCATACTCTCGTATACACATAATCAAAGCTTTCTTCTAATGAAATCCATCCATCCTCATTTATATCTCGTAATGGATGTAATGATCGAAGGAAATAATACGAGAAAATTCCAAACCCATATCCAGGTTGATAAAATGAAGGCTCGAGTGCATGACAAGATGTAAGAATAACTCTTCCACTCTTACCGTATTCATTTATTATTTTACCACTGTAAGAACTATCAATAATAATTCCGAGACCTTTTGCTCCAAGTCTATCTAATTGGTGTAACCAATTGTTGACATGGATTGTATTGTTTTGCCCAAACCCATAATATATGCAGAGATCATCACCATCATCCATTTCATCCATCCATGCAACAGCATTTTGAAACCCAGAGGCAACATCGTCATTTACCAATAGGGTTATATGATTTGGATCCCACCCAAAAACCATTAACTTGTTTTGTAAGTCATCTGCTAAATTTTCTGCATATGAATTTAAATCTTGTTCTCCTTGACCATCAGCGGCAATTAATACCCAATATTCTGTTATTCCATCTCCTTCTTCCGGTGCAAGATATGATACATAACCATATGTTTTGAATATAAAATCATCATGTCCATCATCTAACGATTGCCATGTATTACCAGAGTTAGATGAGTAAAATGCAGTTCCGTTCTTGTATACGTTGCTGTCACTACCGCCGTCATTGTAGAACCAATTGTAGAAATAATTTTCATTACCGCCTTTGGTATGAAGTATGATATAGTAGGTTTGACTGGGTTCAACGATTATATCAGGTAGATCCCAATCAATCCAATATTGTTCATCAATGGACATGCTTATATTTTTAGATATAAGGACTATATCTTCTCCGTGTAGTTCTTTTCTAATTGAAACTGTGAGATTATGTGTTTCATCATTGATATGTATTGTTTTAGGGCTTAAAGTAGCTATTAGTGAATCTATTAACGTGTCCATTATTGAGTATTTTCTCTTACAAGTATCTTGAATGTGGTTCTGGATCATAGTTGTGATTTGATTATCGAGTTTGTTTATTTCTGGTTTTGATATACTTTCCTCGTTATCTGTTAGATTGATAAAAATACTTACTCTGCTTAAAACATCCAATGATGGTTTGAATGATTGTGCAGCCCAATTACCATTATATAATTGAAATTGATTTTCACCTTGTGTTTGACTTTGATCTAATTCAATAATATCGGATGGATTAGATACTATATTTTTCTTGTTTTCTTTGGATAGTTTTCCATGTTGAGTAAGAGGGTTATCATAACAACTTTCTTGACTGATAGAAATAGCAATGGGATTTTCTAATGTTATGGGAAGAAAGGTTGTAAGTATCAATAGTATTGATATAAGAATTAATATTGTTTTATATGATTTCATTTATACACCTCTATTTTAGAATCTGCCCCTTGTTCTGTAATAAGCAATAATAATAACTACAATAAAAAATATAAGATTTTCTATAATAATTGCATAATTCATGGTAATAAGTAACATTTTTTTCATGTTTTTTAACTTGGGAACAAATAAATCTTGATAACATATTTTGTAGGGTATTATGCTATAAATAATACAATTTTTTCCATAAAACAATATGCTTAATATGGAAGTAAGATATAACATTTTGATGTCAGTACAAAAGATAAAATGTGTTATCTGTCATGAAGAATATCCTCTTGATGAAATGATTGGGGACGTCTGTATTGATTGCGCATTGAATTCTATGAAGCATGATGATTTGATTGATATTCATTGATGATGAAAGTATATATTAGTGATCACGAGAAACAATTTATTATTTTAATAAGAGGCTGTTGGAAGATAAAAGGATGATATAAAAAGTGGAAATCTCTCAAATTTATTTTCAAAAAATCTCAAGAGTGATATTTCAATTGGTTTATTTTTTGGGAAAATGACATCATGATACGTCCAATCGCTTTCTAAACCTAGCTCATCTCTTACTTTGACAGCGATGGTATATGATCCGATTCTATCCCAAGAATGATTTATATTTATTATTTCTCCAGAGGAAAAAGGCCCTTCCCATTTTGCAGTTGGATCATTTTTAGACCATTCTATATAATAATATAAATTGTTTTCATTTGGATCGGTAGCACTAAATGTATAGTTATATGCTATTTTTGCTTGTCCTGAGCTAGGTCCATTTATCTCAGGTGTTGAAGGGGGTTCGTTGTTGTACCCATATGTTGCGAAACAAGCATCAACAGCTGGTTCCCATATTTGAAATCTACTGGGGGTCCAACGTATATATAATGAACCAGGATATACCTCTTCTCGACTACTATGCCATATATAATAATTCACGTTTTTATCGCCTCCAAGAGTCGTACATCCTAAATAATATTGATTTCCAGGTAATACACTAATGTCATTAAAATCAAATTCTACCCAGTCAGATGCTGATTCTTGAATTTCTGAATAGGGTATGGCTATGCGAACGAACTCATGATGAAGTAATGTTGCTTTATCGATAATTGTAACAATGACATCTGAGGTGATATTGCCTTTTCTCTCTATTAATAACTGAACTTTTGAAAGTGAGTTAAATGTGGGGATAAATGCTTGATACCATCCAAGCCATTCACTGCATACACATAATCGTCCACCTGAATTATCTTGTATTTGATCTAAAGCGTCTTTATCTGATTCAATTATGTACTGTTCATTCACACCAGTTGCAGAAAAAAATGATCCTATCAGAATTATAAGGAAGAAAATACTAATTATTATTTTTTTTATGCTTTGGCCCCCTGGCGTTTAACATTTGAATAGTATATTTATCAATATTAATATTAATTTATAAAATATTAATTTTGTGCTTATTATACTATTTGTATCTTCTATTGTATTTATTATTAATTAAATTACCGTTTTTTTATCTAATCAGATGCTATTACTCATACTTTTTTTTAATAAATTATCTAATCGAAATTTTTTTATTCTATATGAATCTAAAAGATGAATCTGATGCTTTTTATGATCCTGCAGTATCTCATCCTTTAATTAGATACATCATAAGATATTCCTTAACAATTTTCTTTATTCTACTATTGCTTTTCATCCCGGGTTTAGCGTTTTTTATTATTACTATCCTGTTACAGCAACCAATGAAGCTAGGCATGAGTATAGCATTGCTTTCTTTTTTTTGCTATGTGTATTATGCTTGGAAATCGGAAATATGGGCTCATATCAAGCGTTGATATGTAGAATTAATTTTTTTTTTATCAAAATCATTAAATCCATTCAAATGTTTCTTTTTTTGGGTGAGAGAGATGGTAATACAAAAAAAACGAAAGAATATATCTTCAAAACGAAAAAAGGCTCCAATGAAGAAAGCAACACAGGATACTGATCTGATTGAATATATACATGCGTTAAAACATGGAGTATATGGGAAATATAATGCGATTTTTTCGGCATTTAAATTAATTGAATCCTATGGAGTGCAACCGATTGTTGTTCACGAGGATTATGAGATTGATATCCGTAATCGGGTTCATACAAAAGAAATTCAAATTGGCTACCAAATATCCCAACAAAAAGCAAGCAAGGAATCTATTTCTATTGTATATGATACTGCATCAAAAAAATGGATGTGGCCAACATTAGAATCGATTCATCTAACAGATACAGAGCTCAATTCAATTCCATTCTTTCAGCAGATACACATAGATAAAAAAATTGAAGAATAAAAATAACGACTCTTTAACCAATCAAAACATCTTCTAGAGATTTTTTAACGAAATCTGTTACGGAGTTATATAAGTTTGATTCAAGTGAAACTTTTTTCAAGATCTCTAAATATAATGTCTCGGGTATTTCGATTGTTTCTACACTTTCATCCATATTATGTTCACTTTACAAAATTACCTCTTTTGATATGAGGCTATACATATTAGTATTTTATTTATTATGAATATCGTACTAAACGTTAGTATTTTCAGTAATTAATATTTTGTTATTTTTCTTTGTTTTTCTCGTTTTCTTTTATCAAATGAATACACAACAATTGCATTCAAGGTTAACATGGTAAAAATCACAAGAACGGGTAAATAGAGAAACTGATCTTGCATACTTTTTCCATTCATTAGTCGATAGACATAGAATGCAAGCGTTGGATAAATCGGTAAGGCTGAGATAAGAAACCGGTATTTGAACACCGTCATATCCCGTTTTTTCTTTTTATAGTTAAAAAAATATGTTATTGAAAGAAGTATCATACCCATCCAAAGGATGAGAATGCTAATGATGGGTAGATGAAAAGTGATTAAAGTTAGATACCAGATTAATAATAACAATAATGTTATAATAACTGATATCATATCCTCTTTCTCAATTTTAATAGTGTTTACCCCCTTTTACCTGCTTCTAGGCGATTGATATTTCCATTTTTTTATCGTAAATGACCATTCTATTGATACGCGGTCTATAATTTTTTTCTCAATTTTATACACATTTGTCTTGTAATCTTTTTTCTGTTCTAAATATGCGTTCATTCCAGGTATCGCTTTTTCAATACCTGGAAGTTGTAAACTCTTATAGATATATTGAACCTGTTTTAAGGGATTTGCAACGAGGTCTTCATATCGAATTTCTACGTAATTTTCTTTTTGGATTTGTTTTTTTTGAATAAAAAATGCATTCATCAATCGTTTGTAATTTTCGATAACCTGTGTTTCAATAACATCAGGATCTGCTTTTTGAAGGGCAAGTTTTTCAAGAACTTTATTTCGCATTTTTATTGTTGAAAGATATACTTTGTATGGGTTTCTATAGATATGGATGAATTTTGCATCTGGAAATAATGATAATAACGTTGGTATACGTGCGGTGTTTGCAGGATCTTTTAAAAGTAAGCGTTTATCTGAGTTGGCAAAGGAAATAGTTTTCATAAATTGCAGATATTGTGCATCCCATTCAGATTTTTCTTCAGCTGATAAATGTTCATAGTGAATTGATTTCAAATATTGTTCTTCTGCGTTTCTTGGAAAATGTAATCCATGGAAAAAAGACCAGGGGCTAAGAACCGCGATCCCTGCTTCTTCTTCATAGGGTCCATCGATTGCCACCTTAATTGAATCCATTGGTCGTTCACTAGGCAGAAATTGTGCCATAAATGATTTCATGGGTTCCATGATAAGAAAGCTATCAGGAAGCATGGTATGCCAAAGAGAAACATAACAGAACTGTGGGTCTTGCCCAAGGAGCTCATGAAGGTAGGTTGTTCCACTCCGCCAATGCCCAAGAATAAAAACAGGTGGTGTTGTGATAGGCGTATTTTGAATCCTTTTTTCATATTTCAGTTTAAACAGGAATCGGGCTGGAGATATGCCCAATGATGCCAACGTGACAAATGCACCTCTTCCATAATATTGCCGATCGATACCTCCATTGTTTTCTAACAGCCTCAGCCAATGTTTAAACGAAATGCCAAATAATGGATGTTGGATGGTTTTTTTATTTGTCTTCATATTATTTCCTTCCGTGTTATTAGTTTATAAATAAAGAATAAACTTAAGAAGCCTAGGCCAAGAGCATAGAGATAGAAACCAGATGATAGACTCCAAACACATGGTGTTGCATACATGCTATTTGTTCCTGGGATGCCTATATCAAGAAACCCATTACCACTAATACTTCCAACGGTGATGGAGCTGACCTCATTAATCGCTATCAAATAGATAATTAGAGGAAGTAAAAGCACAAGTAGATTTAGAATTCTGACGATGAAATACATCAAGTTATTTAAGCGAGTTTTCAAGAGAATTGTACTATATAAGAATACACATCCTATTAAAGCAACAAGAAGTATCATCGTTGTTGCAAATGTGAATTCTTCTGGTAAATATGATGCTTCGCCGGTGAGGGTGTCTTGCATCGAGGTTAAAGTTATCATATTGTTTGGAATAAGATACAACTGTGTCGTTGTTTCAAGCTGATTAACAGTTCCATGAATCTGCCACCAAGGGAAAAGAAAGGAGAGAAGCACCAGAGAAACAACGAGTAAATAGATAAGTAACTGATATTTTTTCTTATACAAAAAAAAGAGTGTTACTGCACTCATACTAAGAACAACTAGTACAAGCAAGTGAAAAATAAAATCTGGTTGCTCTGTGGTTATCACATCAAATGTTTTTTCACCTTGTATAGAAATCAGCCTTTGGCTGATGATTTTGCCCTGTGTAGAAAGCCGTATTGTGTATTCTCCAGGGGGAATATCAATAGTTGTGTGTGAGGTTGATACCTCAATTATTTGATCAATTGATGATCGACTAATATGAAAGGTTAAGTCCTCTTGTGGAGAACCCCGAGCATTGAAGAAATTAAAAGATACAGGATAGATCGCTGGAAATTGAATAGATGTAGTGGTATCATCTGAAATGACTATTTCTTCTTCAATGGTAAATGATTTGAATGATAAATGCAGCGTGTACTGAAACGGAGTAATATTGACAAAAGTAAATATGCCTGATTCCTCTTGTGTTGGCTTAATAAGAACGTTTTCTCCAAATCCTTCTGGATGAAGTGTTGGATGAATGGATGTATATGGGGGTAATCCCCAGGTATCGGATACTTCTACTTGTAATGAATATACTGGTAGGATGATATGTTGCTCTGTATCAGTGATTTTTGGAAATAATCCGAGGTTTATTGTTTGCGTATGAATGATGAATCCATTATTCTTAACTATGAGATCATACGTTTTGCCTACAGTGGGAATCAGGATGGTTGCTTGTCCTTGTTCATTTGTATATTCTGATGCTAAAATGTGATTATCATTGATTATTTGAATCTCTAAACCTTTCAATGCCTTATTGTTTTGATCAGTACAATAGATGGGAAAACTTATTTCCTTTTCACACCAAATATGTATGGTTTCATCTTTGGTGATATTGACTGTGGCGTATGCAATATAGCTTCTATTTGTATGTAAAAGAGAATTTTCTCTATATATTTTTATTACATAATCTCCCTCTTGTATGTTTGTAAAATCTGCTTTTTTAAATACTGAAATATTTTTATAATCAAATACTTTAAATAAAGAACCTAATTGTTGAAAAAGTGTTGGATCCTGTACTTCTTCAAGAGCGTTCATGGGAAGTCGTACGGCGTTTTCAGAGTATATGAATTCATTTTTTTTATAGAGTTCAACATTGATATATGATGCGGATAACCCGGAAAGTGCAGAAAGAGTAGCTCCCATTGGTAGAGCTCTACTATTATGAACATAGACTGAGAGATTATGGGTGTTCTTTTCCTCTGTTTGATTTTGATTAAGAATTGCTGAGGACGGTTTGAGTGGAACTATTTGTTGAAATAATGTTGTTTCTTCTGATATCACTGAGGAACCTTTGGTTTTTGTTGAGAAGAATTCCGCATCATATTCGATACGAAAATTGTTTGGTATTGTAAGATCATGTGATTGATCAGGTTCTATTGAGTTCCGACCCACTTGAATCGTTGCAATATTGTTTTCTAATCCAGGGAGGTGAGGATAATCCATTTCAAATGCGTTTAACTGCAATCCATCTTGTTCTTGACTACCGGATTTGAGAACATTATTTGAATAAAATATTATGCTATGAGCGTTTCCTTCTGATCCTTCTGTAAAACAAAACCAGGGGTTTACTCCTAAATCAATATCATCTTGTATACTAATGATACGAATATCTGGGTCTGTTGGAATGTACTCGGGATCGATATCTATATCATATGATGAAATAGTATCTTGTTCATCATAAAAAGACATATATGGGAGTATTTCTCCAATGTTTAGTTCGTCAATGGATTTACTTTTCACACCTCCTAATTGGAGGGAGGCGTAGCTGCCATCTGTTTTTGCTTCAGAATAAATCGTGATATCTGATAATGATTCATGAGTGACATGGGCATGAATCCGTGAATGTGGTGAGGGACAGTGATAATATTTGTAGGTTGCTATTGTGTGTAGATCATGTAATTTTGATGTACTTTCTATACCGACTTCAACCATGAGATTTCCATTAACAAGGATTTCTTTTGACACAACTTCCTGGCTTGTTGAGCTGTATCCGAATAAACCATCCTCATAACAATATTTGAAATCAAAGGCAGCAAATAATTCAGCATTTTTTGGAAGTACTTCAGTGCTGTTTTCAATCATTTTGTAAATGTGTTGACAGGTGTTATATCCCATAAACTGTCCATCATAGGATATCGTATAAACGATGCTTGCATCATCGATGATCTTGTAATAATATGATTCAAGAGGGTAGCCGGGGATGGGTTCATATCGATAATATGATTCTTCGATGTCAAGATGGTCCTCATAGTAGACCTTGGTTTTCTCTGAGTCATCATAATACACATAATACTTTTCTGTTCCATCTGCTTCTGGTGGTATAAGGAAGACCACATTACATCGATTAATATGATTTGTGTCACTAAAATCAAGATCATAGATTTGAGATTCAAGTTCAAAAAACCTTGAATCATGATAACAGATTATTCTAATGGAATGCGTTGTTTCATCTAAAGCCCAACAGGGGTGTTCAAACTTAGTAGTGATGTCAATAGGTTGATATATTGCTAATGAAAGGCTCGTGTCAATAGGTAAAAATATTTCTTGATAATAGCTCCATGAGTTATCCCATTGTTCTTGTGCATTGACATTTAATGTGATTGGTGTAATCATAGATAAAAATAGGATGCACATCAGGAAGGCAGTAAGTCTAGATTTATTTCTTAAGACTATTTTGTTCTCCCTCCTGATTTTCTATCTTTTTTTCGAAGACTCGATGTTTTTTATAGGGTATAGCTCCAGTTATGCTTATTGTTGTATGTGCTATTTGATTTTCTTCATCTATCCATCCAACTTCAGCAGTATCATACCCTCTTTTTTTCATCTCATCTAATACTGCATAATTAAGAGATGAACCTATGGCATGATGTCGAAATTTTTCTTCTATGCCGATTAAATGAAGTTTGCCTTGTGTAATACTATTTCTTCTGAAAAAAACTTTAAAATAGTCAAGAAAACCAAACTTTCCATTCATTGATTTAAATAACTGATTATAATCGGGGGTTGCCCAAAGATAGGCAATAGGTCGTCCTTTATGTTCTGCAACAAGAAATAAACGAGGGTCTATATGCCATCTTAAATTCTTAATACCAAAACGAGAAAGGACTTCTTCTTCTTCGATGGGAACATACCCCCAATGTTTTGAAAACGTTCGAAGAAGCATGGGGATCCACCAGATGAATTCTTTTCCAATTCTCCAGCGGTTAAAAGGACGTATGCTGATGTCTTGTTTACTTGATAGGATATGCTTCTTCTTTAGTTGGTGAGGCAATGGTTGTGTGAGATTGATGCTATATAAAATGAGATCACGGCATTTACTCATTTGATAGTGTTCTGCAAATGTTACATAATATGATGGGGAATAGGTAGATAGCAGGCTTGTGGGCGTATTATATGCATTTAATTGAAATCCACAGCCCATGTCAACTCGTCCATTTATTGGCCCTTGCATTCTATCCATGCCTTTTGACGCAAGCCATTGTTCTGCTTTGTAGAAAAGAAGTTCAGCACATGCATAATTTTCAATACATTCAAAAAATCCAAAGAATCCAATGTTTTTACCAGAGATTTCACAAAATGAATGATCAATGATTGCTGCGATTCTCCCAATTATAGTATCGCCTTTTTTTGCAAGATAGAGTTGATACTCAGAATGATCCCAAAATAGGTTATGTTTATAAAAGAATTCATTAAATTCCTTCCAAAACATCGGTACCCAATTTGGATTACTTTTATAGATTTCAAATGAGAGATTGTAAAATTCCTTAAATTGTTGTTTTGTTTCTACGGGTAATATTTGTATCGCATCGTTATCTTTCTTCGAATTTGTTTTTTTTATTTTCTCATTTTGTTCTCCTTTGATAGAAGATGTACTATTATTTTTGTTTTGCATTGTTGAATATGTCATTAAGATTTCATCCAAATTTTAATTATAATATATAAGTATAATAATAATTTATATTGCCGATTAATATTATTTTCTATAAATTCAATTATCATTATGCTATAGTTACATTTAGTCTGTCGAGATATTGTTTTATTGGGTTTAAAAAACATAAGATCATCACGAGTTTTATAGAGAAAATTTATAGATTTTAATTGCTTATATCTTTTTTTCCCAATTCATTCCCAATACTTATCAATTGAGCTATCGAACAAAGAAAATGTACTTTTCTATTTATAACACTTTAAATTTTTTTTTCTATAAGATTTGATTGAGTAAAAAGAACAACTATATAATAAGACCTATAGCTTATAAAAAACTAATTCTAATAGATCATAGGGGGAGTTGTCATTAAAAAATAAATCAATAAGAAAAGCAGAAGTATTATTTATCTAAAATTGTAAGCATCTCTTCCAAACTCTGATGAATGATATGATCTAAATATTTCGATGCACTCATGCTTTCTTCATAATCTTGCCAATTGAACGCTTCAATAGGTACAATATAGCCTAATTCATCATTACCTAATCCGATACAGATTTTATGTGATGCATGTAATTTATCTTTGAGTTCTAACCAGTTCTCTGGGAAATCTTCACCAGGGACCGTAACGATTTGTGCAAGGGATCCTTGTTCTCCAAGTTCAATGATGTTTACACAGGATTCAATGTAGAGACGAAAGGAATGAAAGGGTCGATTTATGAGATTGATACATGCAGCAAATCGAAATACAGGATTAGTCAATGGAATAAGTAATTTTTTTGTATCAACTCTAAGTGATGTGTCCCATATAATTGATGTTTCCTCTAAAGAATGTAATGAGATATTTGCAAGTGATTCTCCGTAGATTTTTGCATCATGAAATGTATGATTCTGAACCTTTGGGGTAATCAATCCACCTATTGCGCCTGAGACAAATATCGCTGAACCATTAGTTTCTTGTTCAATATGCTCATACAGATAATGGGGATAATCTGCAGTAATCAAGGTGTTTTTATTCCATAAAACCTCAGGATGACTGCTATAAAACACCATTGTAGTGATACTGCTTTCATCCGGTCTAACAAATTGGATGGTTTCAACCTGTTCATCCATTACAATAGGTTCTCTACTATCTCGTGAAAACCCTGGTGCTAATCCATGACCAATTTTTATTCCCGCAGGTTCCATTGTATGATACGCGGTGATAACACCCTGTGCTATATCTTTTAAAGTTTGTTGATACCATTCCCAATGAACACCGGTATGAAGGTTTGATCCCCATAATCCAATAACATCAGGGCCTTCATGATTATGCGTGCTACTGATAATGAGAAGATCCAAAGGGATTTCTTCAAGGACTTGTTGTTGAATTGAGATGAATTCAGGATACATGAGGCCTATAAGATCAACAGAAACAATAGCAACAGTAGTATTCTGAATGGAGAAACAACAGCAACGTGACCAGAGGTTATCATGGATTGCTGTTGCGGTTCTCCCCCTGTCAAATCCAGCGAGATATATTGGTTGATATTTTGATAGATCTGGTGTAATTATTGTTGAAGATGACCCTGCAAGAATAGAACTATATTTTTGAATATCCTGAGTTGGTTGTTTTGTAAACATATAATTGGTAGGAGATGACATTGCCGTAGGTGGAAAAAAACCCATAAAGGATGTTGAAAATAGACAGAGGAATAAACCAACAGCAAGAACATGTATTGCTTTCATAAAACTCAGCTCTTTTTTTATAAAACAAATTATCAGATAGTTAAATATTTTTTTCTCAATACTAAAGTATTATTTCATTTTATTTTAACTTAATTGCAATAAAAACATAAAACAAGCGAAAAGCATTTATACAACATGAACGTATTTGGATGATGGAAGGAATCGGGCTGGTAGTTTTTTGTTAGAGTGCATCCCATCCCCTCCTAGTGAGGCCAGCCATCCTTCCCTTCTCTTATAATACAATAACAGTTAAGTATCGGTGGGAAATACATCATTTTGATTTTTATGGGGAGACCGATTACAGCCACTCGGGGAATGAAACTCCGATGTAAAGGATGGAAGCAAGAAGCTATCCTTCGAATGCTTGAGAACAATCTAGAAAACGCAGAACTTCCAGAGGAACTTATTATCTATGGAGGAACTGGGAAAGCAGCACGGAACTGGGAATCATATCATAAGATTGTTGAATTATTAAAAAAACTAGAAAACGATGAGACACTTGTCATTCAATCGGGAAAACCCGTTGCAGTGTTCAAAACATGGGAGAACTCACCACGTATATTAATGGCAAATGCAAATATCGTTCCTCATTGGAGCGATTGGGCTCATTTCCATGAACTTGAAAAACTCGGTTTAATCATGTATGGACAAATGACTGCAGGATCCTGGTGCTATATAGGAACACAAGGTATTATTCAAGGAACATATGAAACCTTTGCTGCCTGTGCAAAAAAACATTATAAAAGTGATTTAAAAGGTAGAATTGTTTTAACAGGTGGAATGGGTGGTATGGGTGGTGCACAACCCCTTGCAGTAAAGATGGCCGGTGGGGTCTGTATTGATATTGAATGTGATGAACATCGGATTAAAAGACGAATAGATGCTGGTTTCTGTGATGAAGTTTATACAGAGTATAAACAGGCAATTGCTGCAGCTACTCAGGCAAAAAAGAAGAAAGATGGATTAGCTATTGGACTTGTTGGGAATTGTGCTGATTTGTTACCCCGATTAGTAAAGGATGGTTTCCAGCCAGATATTGTCACAGATCAAACATCGGCTCATGATGAATTAGAAGGCTATGTACCTGCAGGATATTTTGGAGAGACATTACTGGATGCATTTGAACTTCGAAAGAATCAACCAGAAGAATATATTAGACAATCAATGGAAAGTATGAAACACCATTGTAAAGCAATGATTTCTTTTCAAAAAAATGGTTCAGTTGTATTTGACTATGGAAATAATCTTAGGGGACAAGCCTTTAAAGCTGGTTTAAAAAATGCATTTGATTATCCTGGATTTGTCCCAGCATATATTCGGCCGCTGCTTAGTATTGGACGTGGTCCTTTCCGCTGGATTGCGTTATCAGGGGAGCCTGATGATATAAAAAAGACAGATGAGCTTGTCCTTCAATTATTCAAACACGATAAGGTTTTATCTAATTGGATTGCACTTGCTGAAAAACATCTGCCATGGGAGGGTTTACCTGCACGAGTTTGTTGGTTAGGATATGGTGATCGAAAAACGTTTGCTTTGGCGATTAATGAACTTGTCCGAAAGAAACACATTGGACCAATTGCGATTACCCGTGATCATTTAGATACGGGAAGTGTTGCATCACCGTATCGCGAAACGGAGGGGATGAAAGATGGTAGTGATGCTATTGCTGATTGGCCATTGCTTAATGCTTTAGTGAATTGTGCTGCAGGGGCTGATAGTGTGCAGATACATAATGGGGGTGGTGTAGGAATTGGTCTTTCTACACATGCAGGAATGGTTGTTGTCTGTGATGGAACCAAAGAAACAGATGAACGAATTAAACGAGTGTTTACAACAGATCCTGGTATTGGGGTTATCCGGCATGCTGATGCAGGGTATGATGAAGCCGTTGAGATTATAAAAAAAAGTGATTTATATTCACCGTTATTATGAGTAAATGGATGTGAAACATGATTCGAATTGATGGAGAGCATCTCAGTCTTGAAGAGGTCATCAAAGTTGCACGGGATTACGAACCAGTAATGATTTCTAAAGAAGCAATTGAAAAGATGAAGAGGTCTCAGGGTTTAATACAGAAGTCTCTTACCTCAGATCAGACGATTTATGGTATTAACACAGGATTTGGAAATCTTGCGAGCAAAAAAATTCGTCCCGAGGACCTTAATACATTACAAACAAATCTTATTCGAAGTCATAGTTGTGGTGTAGGTCCCTTATTAACTACTGATGTGGTTCGATCCATGATGGTATTGCGTGCGAATTCTTTGGTGAAAGGATATTCAGGGATTCGTCCATCGGTTGTACAACTTCTTATTGATTTTTTGAATCATCATATTCATCCGCTTGTTCCCTCAAAAGGAAGTATTGGTGCAAGTGGTGATCTAGCACCTCTTGCTCATATTGCATTATGTCTTATTGGAGAAGGTACGGTTGAATTTCAAGAAAAATGTAGTCCAGTTTTGGATGTCTTAAGGATAAAAGAGTTATCGCCAGTAACACTTTCTGCAAAGGAAGGACTTGCGTTAATTAATGGTACACAATTAATGACTGCTCTTGGCTGTCTTTGTTTGTATGATGCTGAAGCGCTCTTAAAAACTGCTCAGATTGCTGGCGCTATGAGCCTTGAAGCATTAAAAGGAACGGATCGAGCGTTTCATGATTCAATTCAAAGGGTTCGTCCTCACCAGGGTCAGATTCAATGTGCTGAAAATCTTAGAAGATTAACAGAGAAAAGCGAAATAATACAATCCCATAAATCCTGTCCTCGAGTGCAAGATGCTTATTCACTACGCTGTATGCCTCAGGTTTTCGGTGCAACAAAGGATGTGTTTAGATTCATTCGGTCTACCTTAGAAATTGAGATGAATGCAGCAACTGATAATCCTTTGATTTTTCCCGAGGAAGAATTAATTATATCTGGAGGTAATTTTCATGGACAACCGCTTGCATACGCATTGGATTTCCTTGGGATAGCACTTTCAGAGATTGGAAATATTAGTGAACGTCGAATCGCACGACTTATTGATGAAAATCTCTCGGGTCTTCCAGCGTTTTTATCAAAAAGCCCCGGTCTACATTCTGGTCTGATGATCCCTCAGTATGTTGCAGCTGCATTAGTCAATGAAAACAAAACACTGTGTCATCCATCTAGTTGTGATTCAATACCTTCTTCTGCAAATAAGGAGGATCATGTGAGTATGGGTGCCAATGCTGGGTTGCATGCTTTACAGATTGTTGAAAATATACGATACATTGTTGCTATTGAGTTGATTACTGCTGCACAAGGACTTAATTTTTTACATCCTCTTCAACCTTCTGATGTGTTACAGGCAGTTTATGAATATATCCGTACGTATGTCCCATCTATTGAATCAGATCGATCATTAGCTGCTGATGTTGGTTGTGTCAATGACCTTATAAAAAAAGGGTATATTCTTAAGCAGGTGGAAGAAAAGATTGGCCCGTTAATCTAAAACATATGTCTTTTTTTCGTAAATGTTAAGAAGGAGATGGTTTTTTCCGGTGTGGGGAATATATGAGTTTTGCAGAAGGTCTTACCGATTATATCCATCAGTTATTGTTAAATCTTGGTCTTACAACAAGTATTGTTGTGAGTGAGATTCTTGCTTCTATTATTATTTTTCTTATAGCGTTATTCGTCGGTTGGATTGTTTACAATATCATAGAACGGTATTTTACAAAATGGACGAAGAAAACAAAAACAAAGTTGGATGATGAGATATTATCTAATATTAAACTACCGATCTATTTATTTGTCATTATCATTGGAATATATTATGCGCTGGAACCTATTAGTTTTCTTGATCCATATGATGGGTTTCTAACACCGTTATTCATGGTGTTTGAGGTATTGGTAGCAACCTTTGCTATTACTCGTGTGGTCAATGTATTAATCACTTGGTATGCAGAAAAACAACGGAAAAAAAGCAAGCAGATGAGTGAACATATTCTTTTCATCATGAAAAAAATCATTCATGCAATTATTTATCTCTTTGCATTTCTTTTTATTCTTTATGCGTTTAATATTGATCTCTCTGGTGCTCTTGTTGGTCTTGGTATTGGTGGTATTGCAATTGCGTTTGCTTTACAAAATGTTCTAAGTGATGTGTTTAGTGCATTTACTATTTATTTTGATAAACCCTTTGAAATAGGTGATTATGTTGTCCTTGGTGATGATAGTGGAACCATTAAAAAAATTGGTATCAAATCCACACGGATTCAAACATTGCAAGGGGAAGAGCTCATTGTATCGAACCATGAACTAGTGAGCACCCGTATTCGAAACTTTAAAAAGATGAGAAAACGACGGGTTGTTTTTACCTTTGGTGTGATCTATAATACACCGTTAAGAAAATTAAAAATGATTCCGGATATTATCACAAAAATCATTACTGATATTGAATTAGCTGATATTGAACGGATTCATTTCAAAGAATATGGTGATTTTAGTTTGAAATTTGAGACGATATATTATATTCGTTCAAAAGATTATGCGAAATTTATGGATGTTCAACAGGAAATTAATTTTAAAGTAAAAGAGATATTTGAAAAAGAGAATATTGAAATGGCGTTTCCCACTCAAACAATTTATTTGGAAAAGGATAACTAGTAAATTGGAGTTTAAATAGTCATTTCATAGTTAATATCGTTCGTTTCTTTGTTATTTCCATTTTATATAAGATCAATAAGATACGGTGAAAGTAATTTTCTAGCTCCTGCCATAATAAAGACTGCGATAAAAATATAGACTAGTGAATGATAATCCCAGTTGTTAATCACTACTCCCAATGCAATACCTGCTGCGGGTGGATGCTCCATGTTGGTTGCACACATAAGAAATATTGAGACGCCAACAGCAATACTTCCAAAGATGATTAATCCGAATTTTTCATAGAGAATCATCTCTGAAAATAAAGCATATGCAAGACTTACACACAAAATTCCAACAAGAACACCAATAATATATCCACCAATAATTCTCTTAGGTTGTGATGAGTACGTTGAAGGTAATGCGAAAATAATAAATGCTGTTGCACCTAAAGAAGCAATTAAAGCAGCTTCATCAAACACATTAAGAAACAGTAATATCATAAAGATGCTAACAGTAGCTAAGAAACATTGGAAAATATAGTTTTTATAATTTGTAAATAGTCTCTTATCCAGGTATTCTTTCAGTTGTATCACTCCTGGTTGCTTTTAAGGAGGTTCTCTTTATTCGTGAAATGATTAGAAAGGTAGACAGCACATAATATTTGTAACAATGATGCCAAAAACCCCGAGAATAATTATGATAACAACGACGATGATGAATGCAACAACGATACTCATCAACCAAGCAAGAAACGCCTTGATCCATCCGACACTATATACAAGTTTAATAAGAAACCAAAAACAAAGTAATCCAAGGAGCTCACCGATTAAACGAAACGGTATGAATGCAAAGGCAAACAAGATGATATTGCCAACAAAAACGGTGAGTATTGCTTTACCATAGCTTCGCTGTTGAAAGTTTAATATTTTTGTTGCTAAATGAAGAAATATCGCTCCGATAAGAAGTAAAAATAAAAATACAATTGCCTGTTGAAGTAGTATTTCGTTAATCTCCATGGTTTTTCCATCCCAATTCTCTTTAATATACTCAATGCAGCTCTTAGTTTTAATATTTTCTTTTTTAATACAATATTAAGAAATTGAATGGGGGGGTTATTTTATCATTTGAACGTTTAGTTTATCTGAAAGATCAATAATAGCGCCTCGCCCTCGTTTTCCCATGCTGCAATTGATAATGACCGTGTTGTTATGACAAGTATACCCTGGGTCTTCATGAATATGGCCACATAAAAATAACCGTGGTTGCAAGTTATTTAGAAGCTCTAATAGAAGTTTGCTTCCAGAATGCATCCCGATGAATACTTTATCCTGATAACCATAGGGTGGAACATGACTTACAATGACATCGATTGTTATTGGAAGATTGATGTCTGAGTCACCGGTTAATATCAACTCAGTTTCTGCATCATCGACACCATTGATCCCTAAAAATGAGAGGCCTTTATGGTTGATACATCTTCGATGAATATTTTCTGCATGGCTTTTTTCGATACCGTGCCATACATCTGGGGTATCAATATTTCCTGGTACGCAGAGAACCTCCCCTGGGATTTGATCAAGAAGATGTCTGGCAACCTCACCAGGTCCAAATTGGGTGATGTCCCCACAGATTATAATTAGGTCAGGGTGTTCTATTTCAATTGTTTCAAGGACTTGATTCAAACGATATTGAGAACCATGGATATCTGCAGTTGCATATACTCTCATAGGTGTTTCACCAGTCTATATATGATATGAATCAGTAAATAGATTTCAAGTATTCGAATTGTTGTTCAAAGACCTCTGCTTGTCGTTGAATGACCTTTTCTGCACCATTGATATCCATCTCTTGTACTTCATAAGCATAGGAGACAAAACGACCAAGCCATAATGTTTTTAAAGTATCAAGCAACGTATATTTTTCGGCTTCATCTGTAAGTTTCTTATATGATGCAGCATATTGATACACGATTTTAGCCCAGATATTAGCGGTAAAACTTTCTTCTTTATTCACGATCTTTTCAATTATTGTAATTATATCTTTTGTGATATAATTCTTCATGAGTTCTTTTGATGATTGAAACTCTGTGTGAAATGATTTCTGCATATCTTCAATATTTATTTTGACGGGTATAGGATGTTGACTAAAACACTCTCTATGATATTTAGGTCTCCAAGTTTGTGGTTTATTCTGCCAATATTGTTGATAATGTTTTGCAAGGGCAAACATGCTACCAGTTACCTTTCGAAACATTGGGATGAGGAATTTTTCAGGTTCTAAATAATGTGTTGTTGATTCATGGATTTTTAGGGAGAATAATCCTTCTTTCACATAGAGCCCTTCAGCCGCTGCAGCAGTTACAATAAATATATCTACACCGAAATCAGGCGGAAATAAAGGATGATTCCGTAGGATCTCATACAGATTTTTTGATAATGCGAATTCACCAGCTATTGGTTGGCGGATGTCGATGCCGTATAATGTTCGTGTAAATGGATAGACAAGATTATTGGTGATAACTCCATCGTTTTTATCCCGGAT
>Ga0180430_10000498_pt1 | contig 42379 bp, 29 predicted proteins | sample SS_ome_9_FD_132999 | JGI IMG/M metagenome (GOLD analysis project Ga0180430, IMG submission 132999) | Hypersaline lake sediment archaeal communities from the Salton Sea, California, USA - SS_1_S_2 metaG | ecosystem: Environmental > Aquatic > Non-marine Saline and Alkaline > Hypersaline >...
CGCCCGCGAATGGGCCGACCAAGTCGTCTTCCTTCACAAGATCGTAACCGGCGGCACCGACCAGAGCTACGGCGTGCACGTCGCCCGGCTCGCCGGCGTGCCGAAGGAGGCGATCGATCGGGCCAAGGCCCTGCTGCCACAGCTCCAGGCCAATGTCGCCAACGGTCTGAACATGCCCGAACTGGCCAAGCGAGCCCAGGCGGCGGCCGCCCAGATGGACCTGTTCGCAGACCCCGCCACACGCGTAGCACGCGACCTCAAGCAAGCCGACCTGGACAACATGACCCCCATGGACGCCCTGGACCTCCTCCGCAAACTAAAAGCCGAACTGTAAACCCGCTGTCCTTACTTTCATTTATTCTTTCTCACCGGCCAGGGCAGTACGCCCGAGCGTTTGGCCCAGGCTTCGTATTTGGCTTTCAGCTCCGCGACCTTGGCGGGATTCTTACCGGCCAGGTCAACCAGTTCGGTGCGGTCCTTCTGCATGTCGTAAAGCTCCCACGCGCCGCGGGCGCGCGAAACGAGTTTCCACTTGCCTGCTCGGACGGCCTTGTTGCCGCCGTGCTCCCAGAACAGGGCGTCGTGCTCGGGTCTGGTCTTGCCCTGCAGGATCGGCAGGAGTGATTTGCCTTCCAGCGGCGTGAGCTTCTTGTCCTTGAAGGTCGCGGGATATTCGGCGCCGGCGACATCGCAGCAGGTGGCCATTATGTCTATGATATGACCGGTCTGATCGGTCAGTTTTCCGGCCTGCTTGACCACCTTTGGCCAGTGAGCGACAAGTGGGGTCGAGACGCCTCCCTCGTGTACCCAGTGTTTGTAGAGTCTAAACGGAGTGTTGCTAAGGTTGCCCCACGACTGTCCGTAGGTGCACCAGAAGTTGCTTCCGCGTCCGGGCTTGCCCTTGCCCCAGTCCCATCCCCACGGACCGCCTTCCCAGTTGCCCCCGTTGTCCGAGAGGAACAGCACCAGGGTGTTGTCCAATTTCCCGTTCTTCTTCAACTGTTCGATCACCCGTTTGACATCAGTGCTCCGGCGCCGCCGACGGTCGCACATGCGGTGTATTTTAGAAAAGCTCGTCTGTTCATAGGTGACCTTCTTTCCGGCTTCTGGTGACGCAGGCGTACTCCCGGCGCCTATCCGAACCGCGCCGCATCAGATGATAAGACAATTCACCCGACCCGGCAACGCGAACATTCAACGGAAAACAGGTGAGCGATCAACCTGCTCGTTCTCGCTGCTTGCCTTTAGCATGGTCTTGCGGAGTTTTTCCGTGTCGAGGGTGCGGGTGATTCTGCAGATGCCTGTCGGCGTTGCGAACGTTCCGCAGTATATGAAATTGCAGTCGGGCTCATATTGGAATTAGAGCCTTTCCTTCGCCATTTCGCAAACGCCTTGAAGAACTCGGGATTGACAGCGACGCTGTACTGGTGCAGCCGGAATTACTTTTCAGTTCGGTGCTTGACCCGGTCGGCGGTGCGGCGATACTATTTCGTGTGTTCGGCTTTCCATAAGGCGTTTAATCTCCAACATCCTGAGAAGACGAGGCCAAGACCATGAAGAATCATGACTCCGCTGTCACCGCCCCCCGCTCACGCAAGCTGACGGTCGCTCTTGCGGCGATCGTGCTGGCGGGATTATTCGCAACTGTTGCGATTCCCAACGTCCAAGGCGCCAAGGCCAAAACCGCCCAGGCCAAGCCGAACCGCGCCGTCATTCCGGCGCCTCGGATCAGCGAGTGGTGGTTCGCCCGTCATGCCGAGAAAATCGGGCTGATGGCCAAAGGCGACATCGACCTGCTCATGGTCGGCGACTCGATCACGCACAATTTCGAAAACGAAAAAGTCGGCCTCAAAGTATGGGAGAAATATTTCGTACCGCTCAAGGCGATCAATCTGGGGTTTGGCGGCGACCGCACCGAGCACGCGCTGTGGCGAATCAATCATCTGCCCGTACTGAAAAAGGCCCCCAGGGGCGCCGTGGTCATGATCGGCACGAACAACATCTGCTGGGGAAGCGACAAGCCCAAACAGGCCGCAGAAGGCGTGCAGGCGATTGCGAAAAGGCTTAACGAAATCTATCCCGAAATGAAGATCCTGGTCCTTGGCGTCTTCCCGCGAAGGCGGAAGATCGACCATCCGCACCGCAAGCAGATCATCGAACTGAACGGATACCTGCCGGGTCTGCTGAAGGGGATCAAAAACGTCAAATTCATGGACATCGGACCTAAGCTCCTTGACGACAAGGGTTACCTGTCGCAAGAGATGATGCCCGACACGACCCACCCCAGCGAAAAGGGACACGAAATCTGGGCCGAAGCGATCATGCCGGAGCTGAAGAAGATGCTCGGCAAGTAAGGCGGGATTCGGATGGCGGCTCGATCATGCCCCGGTCAGCGGTCCTATCCGAACGGTCGGCGGCGTGGTTTTTGGCAAGAAGTCAATATAAATATGACATAAATATCAGAATTCTCTTGGCAATATGAGGGTTCCTGTGTATTATATATATTCGATTGGAAGGAGTGCTCCGCCAATCGTGTTCGTATTGCTTGTAGCTCATGGCTCACAATTAGTTGCTTAGGACAACTCATTCAAATTAGGAATGATGGAGGTCGTTATGAAAACTGCTCGTAATATCGTGCGCAGACGCATCGCTTGCGCGTTGGCTCTCGTCGTCTCGCTCGCCCTGGTCGGTCAGACAGCCCAGGCGGTCCCCGTCCCGGTCGACGGCTCGATCACTCTCGGCGCCCACGGCGCCACGCAGGACGCGGCAACCCTGGACTTGAGCACGGAATTTCACCCGTACGCAATAACAGGCTGGACTACAGTACCCATTTTCACCGACGACAGGCTCACCATGTTCGACGGGAGCGATGATTTCGCGGGACTGCCATTCACCCTGATCACGACAACCGCGCTGCTGCCGGCCGACTTCACGTCGTTCGCATTCACCAGCGACGAAGGAGACTGGGTCACCACCAGCGGCTCGATCATAACGTCAAGCAGCGATTTTCTCGACATATTGCTGATCGGCGAGTTCACCCCGAAAGGAACGCTTGCGGATGCAGGTTTAGCTCCGGCGGCGGGCGAACTGCGCATCCAGATGAACCAGAGCGGCACGTCGGTTGGATGGACCAGCACGATGGTCATGACCGGCCCGATCATCCCCGAACCGATGACGATGTCCATCCTCGGACTCGGCGGTGTGGTGCTGCTTAAGCGAAGACGCCGGAACTAACTCCACCCGACCTCCACGAACGTTCAAACCCCGTCGCCTCACGGCGGCGGGGTCTTTTTCATGCGCCTCGCCGGCGATCACAGCGATAACTGTTTTCGGGGAGCATTCTTAGCTAAAGACGCCCCGATCGGACGCCGACGTTAATCAGGAGATCTTTATGGGAGCTATGCTCGCATTGCCGGGCGTTTCGATCGCAGCTTCCTGTTCGAGAAGAATTCCGCCAGAGGAATAACGGAGGTCAAGATGAAACTGACCGGCACAATAACAGTATTTGCGCTGACCCTGACGTTCGCACTGCCCGGCCAAGCCGCCCGGGGCGACATGATCGAAGGGTCGATCGTCATCAGCGCCCTGTGGGCCGATATGGACGAACCGGACATATCAGACGCCGCGGTGTTCACTCCCACGATCTTCACATCGGGAACCATGACCCTGGCCGGAGGAGACGGAGACTTCGCCGGTCTGGACGTTGTCCCCGCAATCACCGATCCGCTGGACATCACCGATCCGACGGCCTGGACGTTCACCAGCGATCTGGGAAGCTGGACGACGACTTCGTTTCTCAATACCGACCCGTCGGCCGCCAACGGTTTCCTCGCGTTTCAACTGACAGGCGTCTTCGCACCCAACCCAAACGGTCTGCTGGCGGCGTTCGAGCCGTCACCAGCCAATATGCGAATCTCACTGACCCAGAGCGGTTCGACGCCGCGGGCAAGCTGGGGCGGATCGATGAGCATGATCCCCGAACCGATGACCGCAACGATCCTGGGGGTCGGATGCCTGGCGATCCTTCGGCGACGACGCGGAGCGTGATTGTCAATTCATCGGCGCAAGAAGCGTAATTCGGCTTGATGCAAATCGTTATTCCGTATGATGAAACCAAAATGGGGATGGCGCCCGGGAATCTGCGGCCGCAAGTACGGGGCCGATAAACCCGGCGGCAGACATTAATCCTGTTGACCTCAGCGGATCGGAATGCCATCATAATCGCTGAATTAAGGATAAACTCGAGCCAACTGTATATATCTGATCGCCCGTCGGCGGTCCCCAGCGAGGCGTCTATATGATCGAGAAAACACCCGCCTACAGGATTTGCGGCGTCGGAGAAGTGTTGTGGGACGCATTCCCCGAAGGCGAGAAATTCGGCGGAGCCCCGGCGAACTTCACTTGCCACTGTCATTCCCTCGGGGCCGAAGCGTATGTCGTAAGCTGCATCGGTCGGGACGATCGCGGCAAGACTGCCCGGGAATTCCTGGACAACCACGGGGTCGACACCTCGTGCCTGGCCGAAAGCTCCGAACACGAAACCGGCGTGGTGATCGTAACGCTCGACGACGAGGGCAAGCCCGATTACGAGATCAAGGAGGGCGTCGCCTGGGACAACATCCCGCTGACGGGCGCAATGACCGCCCTGGCGCCGCGGCTCGACGCAGTCTGCTTCGGATCGCTTTGCCAGCGTAATTCCGTCTCGCGCGGTACGATCGAGAAATTCCTTGCCGCCACGAGTCGCGATTGCCTGCGGGTGTTCGACATCAACATCCGCCAGCATTTCTATAGCGATGAGATAATCCGCAATTCCCTCGAAATGTCGAACGTTCTTAAACTCAACGACGAGGAGCTGCCGATAGTGGCCAGGCTTGTCGGAGCCGAAGGATCGGACGAAGAGATCATCATGGCGATTATCAGCCAGTTCGACCTGGAGCTCGTGGCCTTGACGATGGGTGAAAAAGGCGCCTTGATGGTCACGCCGACAGAATCAAGCTTCGCCGCGCCGGAAGCTGCGAACGTGATAAACACCGTCGGCGCCGGCGATTCGTTCACCGCGTCGATGATAATGGGCTACCTCGCCGACAAGCCGCTGAACGGGATTAACCAATCGGCCAACGCATTGGCCGCTTACGTTTGCACCAAACACGGCGCAGTGCCGCCTCTGCCGGCGTCTCTAACGGAATAAGAAAGGATTAGCATGAAACATCAACGTCTGGTTTTCTGGTCGATAACCGCCGCGCTGGCGGGTTTCCTGTTCGGCTTCGACACGATCGTAATATCGGGGGCCGAACGGCAGATCCAGAACCTCTGGAAACTCAGCGGCACGCTTCACGGCTGGGCCGTGGGCGCGGCGCTGTGGGGAACGGTGCTCGGAGCCATCTTCGGCGGCATTCCCACCGCCAGGTTCGGTCGTAAGAAGACGCTGATCTGGGTCGGCGTGCTGTACTTCGTGTCGGCCGTAGGTTCGGGCATGGCCAATGACGTCTACACGTTCATGATCGCACGATTCATCGGCGGTCTGGGCGTGGGAGCCTCGACAGTCGCCGCCCCGATGTTCATCTCGGAGATATCACCGGCCGAAAGTCGCGGGAAACTCGCCGGCATGTTCCAGTTCAACATCGTCTTCGGCATCCTGATCGCACTGGTGTCGAACACAATCTTAAAGGAGACACTGAGCGAAGCGATAGCCTGGCGGTGGATGCTGGGAGCTGAAGCCATCCCCGCGGCGATTTACACGATCCTGTCCTTCACGCTGCCCGAAAGCCCGCGATGGCTGATAACACACGCCGGGAAACGTGAAGAGGGCGCAGCGGTATTCCGCCTGATCAATCCCGAATTCAGCGAAGAGCGGATCGAGACACTGGTCGCCGAAGTTGAACTGACCAAGGTCGGCACGGAAAAGACCAGCAGCTTCTTCAGCTCGCGGCTTCGCCTGCCGATTATGCTGGCGTTCCTTATCGCCATGTTCAACCAACTGTCGGGCATCAACATTGTCTTTTACTTCGCGCCGCGTCTGCTGGCTCTGGCCGGCCTGGAGAACGCAACGCTGTCGGCGGTCTCGCTGGGCGCCACTAACCTGATCTTCACCTTCGTTGGTCTGTGGCTGATCGACAAGATCGGACGTCGCTCGCTGCTGTACATCGGATCGTTCGGATACATCCTGTCGCTGGGATTCTGCGCGTTCGCGTTCCTGTCAAACCCCGCCTTCGACGTTGTCTCCAGCTCCATAGAGCTGTCCAATAAGGCCGGCGCGGCGATAACCGCCAGGGAAGGCGAGACGTATATGACCGAAGCCGACAGGGCCGAGACGTACAAGAAGTACGCCGACGCCAAGTCGGCGCTGATCGCGGCCTCGCAAAACGAGGGCTTCGACGGCGAACCTGTCGCAATACCCGAAACCGCTGACGAAGCGGCGGTAAAGAAGATCGCCGACGACACCAAGGCCGCCGCAGCCGACAAGCTCGGACTGCTGAGTCCGCTGGTCCTGGTCTGCCTGATCGGCTTCATAGCCGCACACGCCATCGGCCAGGGCGCGGTGATATGGGTCTTTATCTCCGAGATATTCCCCAACGATCACCGAGCCGCCGGCCAGGCGCTGGGAAGTTCGACCCACTGGGTCTTCGCCGCCGGCATGGCCACACTCTACCCGATGGTAGCCGCGGTGGTCTCCACCGGGTACATCTTCGGATTCTTCTGCTTCATGATGGTCCTGCAGCTCCTGTGGGTCAAGGTCATGGTCCCCGAGACCAAGGGAATAACGCTTGAGGAGATGTCCAGGAAACTCGGCATCGAATAGCCGACGGCAACTGCTGAATCTTACGGGGCTCCGGCGCGGAAACCAGTTCCGCCCCGGAGCCCCCTTTCTTATGAGGTCGGAATCCCGAAGAAGCTGGGAGGGGTGGGGGGACAAACCCAATTCTTTGACACAGCTTGCCGAACGACGCCAATAGGGTCTACAATCGCACGTTAATCACTGAGAACACCGCCTCCAAAACCGCACCCGCGGAAAGGAATAGACCGCCATGCGCAGACTACGAAGAATCATGTTGATGACCGCCGTCGCTGTAAGCCTATTGACGACCGGCGGAGCACGCGCCGAAACCGCCGAGAGCATCCTCAAGGCCACCGGGGTGACCGGCGGTCTGATCGTCCATATCGGCTGCGGAGACGGCAAGCTTACCGCCGATCTCGGCAAAGCCGGGGCGTTCTTAGTCTGCGGACTGGACAAGTCCTCCGAGAACGTGGCGGCCGCACGCAAACGCGTACAAGGCCTCGGACTCTACGGAAAGGTGGCGATTGATCGCCTGCAAGGCGCCGAGCTGCCGTACGTCGACAATCTGGTCAATCTGCTTGTGGTCGATGCCGGAGCCGCGCCGGATCGCAAGGAGATGCTTCGCGTGCTGGCGCCTGAGGGCGCGGCGTATATCCGCAGCGGCGACAGGTGGGAAAAGACGATCAAACCCCGCCCCGCGGAGATCGACCAGTGGACGCACTACATGTACGACGCTTCGGGCAACCCCGTCAGCAAGGACAAGCTCGTCAGTCCGCCCGAGCACCTGCAGTGGACAGGCGGTCCGCGCTGGTGCAGACATCACGATCACATGAACTCTATGAGCGCGCTGGTCTCGGCGGGAGGCCGGATATTCTACATCTTCGACGAGGGCTCGACCAAGTCGATCATGCTGCCGTCGAAGTGGAAACTGATCGCACGCGACGCGTTCAGCGGCGTGGTGCTATGGAAGAAACCGATCCACCGATGGTGGACGCGGTTCACCCCGCTCAAGAGCGGCCCGGCCCAACTCCCCCGCCGCCTGGTCGCCGTCGGCGACAAGGTCTACACAACGCTCGGACTCCACGCGCCTGTCTCGCAGATCGATGCGGTAAGCGGAAAGACGCTGAAAACATACAAAGGAACCGAGAACACGTGGGAGATTATTTTACACGACGGCCTGCTCTGCGCCGTGAGCGGTTCGAAACGCGCCGAAGAGGAGGAGACGCTGAAGCGAATGTTCGAAAAGGCCCGCACGCCGGGCAATCCGACCAACAAGCCCTGGACCGGATGGGACCGCAAGCTGCTGGCGTTCAACGCCGACGGGGACGGTGAAAAACCCGCGTGGAAAATCTCGTCTATTATCCTGCCGGGAACTCTGACCGCTGAAGCGGGGACGATCTTCCTCCACAACGGCGTTGGCGTGACCGCGGTCGACGCCAAGACCGGCAAGGAGAAATGGAAATCCGCTCCGGTCGAGATCATCGACATAAAAAAGGGAATCCCCCACGGGTTCATGCCGTCGATGATCGTCAGGAGCGGAGTGATCGTAGTCGCAGGCGGCAAGGACTACGGCCAGCACATGCGCGGCAAGACCGACAAGATGATCGCCCTGAGCGCCAAAGACGGGAAGATCCTCTGGGACGCCCCGCACTACACGTCGGGCTACCAGTCGCCTGAGGATCTGCTGGCGGCGGGAAACACTGTTCTCTCGCCGTTCGCAACGTGGCTCAAGGGCAAAGACGCCAAGAACAACAACGTGCTCGGAGCCGATCTGAAGACCGGGAGGATTCTATACGACTCGAAGCCGGACGTGACCGACCCGGTGTGGTTCATTCACCACCGCTGCCACCCGTCCAAGGCGACTGAAGACTATCTGCTGATGAGCAAGGAGGGGATCGAGTTCGTCGACCTCAAGACCCGCAAGTGGAGGATCAACCACTGGATTCGCGGAGCCTGCATCTACGGGATCATGCCCGCAAACGGCCTGACCTACGCGCCGATGCACCCGTGTGCATGTTCGGCGGACATGAAGCTCAACGGCTTCAACGCAGTCGCCGGAGCCAGAGCCCGCAAAGGTTCGAAGATCGACGTGACGAAACACATCCTGGAAAAGGGTCCCGCCTTTGCAAAAGTTTCAAATCCCAAATCCCGAACCTTGCCTACCGGCAGGCGGGTCCCAAATCCCAAATCGGCGGATTGGCCTACGTTCCGCCACGATCCGGGCCGAAGCGGCGTAGCGTCGTGCGCGGTCGGCGGCGATTTGAAGACCGTCTGGGAGACCGAGATCGGCGGTAAGCTGACCGCTCCGGTTGTCGCCGGCGGAAGGTTGTACGTCGCGGCGGTCGACCGGCACACGCTGCACGTGTTGGACGCCGGGACCGGCGGGAAACTCTGGAGTTTCACCACCGGCGGGCGAATCGACTCTCCGCCGACGATCTTCAGGGGCATGGCGATATTCGGCAGCAGGGACGGCTGCGCATACTGCCTGCGGGCTTCCGACGGCGCATTGGTATGGCGGTTCCGCGCGGTGGCGACCGACCGCCGAGTGATGGCTTTGGAGCAGATCGAATCGGCCTGGCCGGTGCATGGAAGCGTGCTGGTGCGAAACGGGGAAGTCCTGTTCGTCGCCGGTCGCTCGGAGTTCCTCGACGGCGGGCTGCAGATGTTCCGCCTGAAGCCTGAAACCGGCGAGGTGATCTCACGGGCTACGTTCAACGGAAAGGCGCCCGACGGAGGCGTATTGACCGGGGCCGAGGAAAAGAGGCTCGCCGGACTGTCGGACGTACTGTCGACCGACGGCGAGTTTGTGTTCATGCGGGCCGGCGTGATCAGGATCGAAGGCGACAGGATGACCAAAGATCTGCTTCCCGCCGGCAAAGTAATTCGCTACCCCGGCGGCGGCAAGAGACCGGCCAAAACTCGAATCAAAGGCTTCGCCAAAGCCCACCTGTTCTCGTCGTACGGGTTCCTGGACGACTCGTGGTTCCATCGGTCCTACTGGGTCTACAGCCCCGTCTGCAGCCACAGGCACAACTACGGGATGACCGGCACGCGCTCCCCGGCCGGTCGCATCCTCGTAGTAGACGACAAGAACGTATACGGCTTCGGGCGACAGCAGAAATACTTCAACTGGACGACTCCGATGGAGTACCGCCTGTTCGCCCGCGCCAAGACCGGACACCACAACAAGGCCATGATCTGGGACAAACCGTCTCCCGACATGCTCGTCGAGGCGCTGGTCCTGGCCGGTGATGCGTTGTACGCGGCGGGAACCCCCGATGTTCTGGACGAAACGAAGCCCGGAATACGCGATGAAAGCCCCGAGACCCTGGCGGCGATGAAAAAGCAGGACGCGGCGCTGGCCGGCGAATCCGGCGGGCTCTTCGCGAGCTTCTCCAGAGCCGACGGCGTGATGACCAAGAAGATCGACCTGCCCGCCCCGCCGGTCTTCGACGGACTGATCGCCGCAAACGGAAGGATTTACATAGTCCTCAGGAACGGCGCGGTCCAGTGCCGGGGCAAACGGTAATCGGATTTCAGAGCCGTTTGGAGATCAGGGCTCGAAGCGGAGCTGCGTGACAACACCGTGGTATTTCAGCGATGGGCTCAAGTCCACGACATACGTTCGGTACTTCCCGTCCCCGACGTATGTCATCAGGCGATATCTAAATTCACGCCGAGTCGGATCTGGCCGTTGTCGATGAAGCTCATCCCGCTGAACTGTCCGGCTGTCGGACCGGCGGCGGCGGGACCGACCCATGCGCCGATCATCACGATCCAACCGCCCAGGGCGGCCGGGCGGGTGAATATGGGGCCATTGCTCATCGTTTATTTCCTCTTTCGCGACGCTTCATTGGTCAGCGACAGATTGTCGAGACTGAAGGTCGATCCGGACGTGCTGGTGCTGCTGAAACCCATCCAATGAAGCTGACGCCAGGTCTTGTGGACGACAGGCAAACGCTTGAACGTTTTGGCCTTGCCGCCTCGCGGCGTAACAGTCAGATCCCAGGTTCCGTCCGAGGCGGTTCCCACACCGGCGGTGATCGTGATGCGGACCCATTTGCCTGCGTGCAATTCGGCCAGGACCTTCCCGCCGACTTTGACCTTCAGGCCTTCGAACGTAACGCTCGGCCCGGTGCGATACGGATGTCCCTTCCCGCGCCATTCGTGATACATGCGCGTATCGTCGGCGACACGCAGGTCGAAGGCGAACGTGCTGAACCCGCCGGTGTGGTCAGGCGTGTAGTAGAAGTGCGGGTTGTAGGCGTGTTTGTGCGTCGGTGAATCGAGGATTCGCAGACACTTGCCGTCACCGTCGGCGACGGTGATTACCGCATCACGCCGCCGGTCCGCGTAGATCTTCACCCGCTGCGGCGGCGAGCCTGCGGGCAGGGCTTCGAAATCGTCACTGAATGTCAGAGGAGGGCCAGGCGGCGAGGGAGGAGCGAACTTCATTGGCGGGTATTTCGCCGAGGCCGCCAAATCCCGCCACGCCGAATCGCCGTAGACGCCGGCTTTTGTGAAATCGAACGGCTTGAAGCCGATCTTCTTCGCAGGCGAATCGGCTTGCAGGCGGAAATCGAATTTCTCGGCGTTAACGAACTTAGGATCGACGATGAGCGATTTCCTATCGTGGCCGCGGGCTCGCCATGCTGCGATGTCCTTTCCGGCGAACGTCACCGCCTGGCCCGAGGCGTTCCAGTAGATGTTGCTGTCGATCGTGAACTTGTCGCCGGACCAGTTGCTCGACAGCAGCGGCCCGCCGTTCCAGTACACGATGTTGTTGGTGAACCCAAACGATCGATGCGGCTCGACGCGGGTCCGCTGGATCTGCCCTTTCATGCTGAAGGCCAGGATGTTGTTGCGAATGAGGTTATCCTTGCCGTAATGCTGGTGGAATCCGCCGGTCTTCACGTTGTAGACCAGGTTGTTCTCCATGACGATCGCGGCGGATCCCTCATCGGTGTAGAGCCCCCATCCGCCGTATGAGAATGAATAGACGTCGTGGATTACGTTGTCGCTGACGACCGTCCCCTCGGAGGCTCCAAGGGTGTAGACGCCGCCCATATCGCTCAATACGCCCTGGCCGAGATGGTGCAGGCGGTTGAAGCGGATGGTGTTCCGTTTGGCGATGCTCGGGGCGTATCCCCAGCGCCATCCGACCGAGACGGCGGTGTAGAACAAGTCGGAGATGTCGTTGTGCGTGACGACATTGTCGCCGCTGTGCCCAATCCACACGCCGACGGCGCCGTAGAACAATCTGCCGCCGCGGCGGATGATGCAGTTGTCGACAGTGACGCCGCCGGTCCGATCGCGGGCCGACGGATTGTCGTTTTCCCAGCCGTGCCCGATTCTCACCCCGCCGCAGCCCATGTCGTGGATGAGCGTTTTTTCGACGCGGCAGTTGCGCGAGGCGGCGTGAAACCAGACTCCGTACCTCCCAACGCATCCGATCTCGCAGTTTCGGATCGTGACGTTCCTCGCTCCGTCGGCCTGGATTACGCCCTCCATGCGCGCCGCGGCCTGTGCGTCGCTGTGCCCGCGCCTCGGCAGGCGGTATCCGGCGTGTCGAAACGCCAGACCTTCGAACGTGATGTGGCTGACGTAACGCTCGGCTTTGGCGTCCCCGACAATGCGGATGAACGCCTCTGCGACAGGCGCCGCTATTTCGGTCGCTTCGAGCTTCTGACCCTCCAGCGGCTTGTAGCTCAACACACCGTCGGCCCCCAGGCGCCACCGCCCCGGCGCCAGCGGCGTTTGGGGCAGGTTCTCCAAGTGATAACGCTGCGACGGCCCCCATTGCATCAGGGGCCAGTGTGCGTCGGCTGTCAGGACAATGCGCCGAGTTTCGGCGTCAACATAAGCTATCCTGTGCCGTGAAATCGCCCACGAGTGATACAGCACAAGCATCACCTCGCCGAGTTGCTGCGGCGTCAGAGTCGCCAGGACCTTGATCTCGGCCGGTCGCGCAATGAACGCGCGGTTCGACAGATTCACCGTCTTGCCTGTAACGGGATCGCGGCGGTGCCCGACCTTCCGGAGTGTGTAATGGTAGAATATGTCGGGGCTCCGGTTCTGTTGCGCCCAGCGGTTGTTTACGTACAGTTGCTCGAACTTCAATTTGGTCTTCGCACGCCACACGCCGTCGGATCCCGCGCGAAAACCCGTGATCCTGCGCCCGCCGGAAATCACGGGTTCGGCGCCCTTCGAGGCCTGGTATGTGATCGGAGCCTTCGCCGTTCCGCTGTCGGCCGGCGTGAAGACCACCGGCCTGGTCAGCCGATACGTCCCGTCGGCGAAAATCACGCGCACCGGTCCTGCGGCTTTGAGCCGCCGCACAGCCTTCCGCGCTCCGTCCAACGAAGCCAGCGGCCCGTCAGTGCGCTTGGCGTTGGCTCGAGCCGAACGCCCGGACCAACTGTCGTCACCGTCCGGGGCGACATGGAGAGTAATCGCATCAGCCCGACCCGGATCGCGAGATTCGGCGGCGTCGAGCGATCCGGCCGCAATTGAAACCGCCCCCGCCAGCAGTGTAATGGATACGAGCTTTCTCATGGTGAATCTCCGGGGATCGACTAGCGCAGTGAAATGTCCTTCACGTCGAGTATCTGGATCGCGGTCGGGTCGTACATCCGCTCGTGCATTTCCGCTTTCCAGACGATTTTCTTGTCAGGCGTAATCTCGAAGAACGGAACGTCGTTCGGGCGGCGCTTGTGCATGAACCAGTTGTTGACGACTGTGTTGCCGTTGGGCAGCCGCTGAATACAGCATATCCAGTGCAGCTTGACGTCAGGGATGTCCCTCTGGGTCAGATGCCAGACGACCTCGTCTTTCGGGTCAACCTCGATCACGCCGTCACGGTAACCGATAACGGTGTTGCCGTTCTTCAAACGCACCATGCTGTAGGCCATGTTTGGGACCTTGATCTCGCGGATCATCTTGCCCGATGCGTCGTACTCGCGAACGGCCTTGTCGGCAAGCAGGCCGACGAGATACGTCCCGGCGTCCGTCTTGCGGGCATGCCGCATTCCCATGTGCTTGTTCCCGCCTGACGGAATAGCGACGGTCTTTACGATCTTCCCTTCGCGATTGACTTCAATGATCCGCCTGGCCGAACCTTCGCCAATCATCGTATCGCCATTTGGCAGACGCTGGCAGCCCCATACCTCGCTCTTGGTCAGATACTCCCAGACAACCTTCTTGTCCGGCGACACCTCGCGCACGCCGCGCTTCTTGCCGGTGAAGCTCATCAGGATGTTCCCATTCTTCAGCATCCAGATGTCGGTGCACTGATCGGCGGGGTACTCCCAGGTGATCTTCCCGTCGACCGACATCTTGAAAACACGCTTGGCGCCAATATCGCTGAAGATGTAGGCGTGTTTCACCGCGGGTGATTTCTTTTCGGCATATGCCCAGAGGCCAACCGACAACACAACGGCCATGGCGATCACAAACGCAATACGAGTTCTCATTGATTCATTCCTTGCAAAACAACGGCAGTCTCCGCCACCACGGAAGGCGCGAATTCAGTTACGGCAACGGCTAACAGCGACGGCCTTTTTTAACCACGGAAAGCACGGAAGACACGGAAATCTAACGGCAACGACGACAACGGCAAACGGCGGCGGATCTAGTTACGGCGACGACAACGGCTCGCGTGGGGATTCTTATAGTACTAGTCTTTGGATTGTTGCTTTGGGATAGGCTCCGAAGTTTACTAAGAGGCCAAGTTGAAGATTGGCGGCTTTCAGGTAGTTTATTAGCTGAGCGCTATGTTCGGCGGTGGTCTTCTTCACGGCCTTCAGTTCTACAATGATCTTGTCGTAACACAATATATCCGCTTTGTAGACCTGCCCGAGAGATTCGCCTTTGTACGCAAGCGCCAGATTCTTCTGGGCCTCAAAAGGAATACCGCGTTTGGCCAGTTCCTTCTCCAGACACTCCTGGTACACAGCTTCAAGAAACCCCGATCCCATCTCACGATAGACCTCGAACACGGCCCCCCGCACAGCATAACTCTCATCAGCAAGAATCAATTCGGACATTCACACACCTTCCAATAACCAGGCTCAAGCCGTAGCCGTAACAGAACCGCCGCCGTTTGCCGTTGTCGCCGTTGCCGTTAGATTTCCGTGTCTTCCGTGCTTTCCGTGGTTAGAAAAAAAGCCGTCGCCGTTAGCCGTTGACATATTCGATCGTCAGTGGTTATCCGTCACCTTACCAGTTCTTCGAACTTGAACCCAGGCGGGATTCCCCAGACCGGTTTTGTCGGCAGACCCTTGGCCTGCTTGTCCAACTCGGTGTCGGCGCCCCAGTAGACGCTGTTGCCGTCGAGCCAGAGCGTTATGCGGCCCATTTCCTCCTTCGTCAGCTTGACTTCCTTCTTGTGCTTTTCGTCGGTGGTCAGGTGCTTGTAGAGCTTCGAGGCCAGCGCCCCGTTCTTGCCCGGCAGCGAGTAGCTGATCTTGTTCAGGCGAATGCCGCCGTTGCCGCCGTGCCGCGTCCAGGCGTATTTGCCGAGCGTGTTGTACGCCGGTGAGAATTTGGTTTCGGTAGAGCCTTCCAGCGAGGGCGCTTTGTTCTCCTTCTTGTGGCACGGGGTGCACTTCTTGTCGAGCACCGGCTGGACCAGCCGAATGAACGACAGCGGATACGAACCGGTCACGCCGCGAGTGATCTCAGACGGACCTCGTTTCAGGGCGATCGCGGCGCTGGGGCTGGATTTCCTGGACGACATGGTGTTCTTCTCTTCGTGACAGCCTATGCAACTGAGCGTCTCGCCGGGGTGAACGTAAGTGGCGCTTCGCATGGTCTGGATGCACAGTCCGCGATCGTCGAGCGCCTGCATGTAGAAGTTGACTCCCACGGGAACCTTGAAGTGGGCGCTGCCGTCTTTTTCGACCGGAACGGTTCCCAGCACTCCGCGAGCCAGAGACTGCCTGCCGATGCCGATTCTCGGCCTGTCGGCGTTCTGCGTGGATTTGGGGAATATGCTGATCAGACGAAGGTGGGTGATCTTCGTGCCCTTTTCGAACGGGAATTCGGCTTCGTAGACGTTGTTGACGGTTACAGTCCCCCATTTCGGATCGGCCGGCGGACCCATCAGCTTGATGTCTTCGCGGGCCTGGCGCGTTCGCGACGGGATGATCGGCGGGCGCTTGCGGGCGATCAGCGGAATCGGGTCGAGGCAGGAGATGCCCTTGGCTTCATGGAGGTATATCTTGTTGCCGAACGCGTCGAGCAGGTAAATTCCGAGTTGCTTGGCGCCCGGTTTGTAAACGGTGATGTAGAAGTCCTCGCTCAACGGCCAGGGCGTGGCGTAGATCTTCTTGCCGCCCTCGGCCTCGGGGAACGGGTTCTCCGGCGTGATGCGCTTGAGCTGCGACATCTTCCGGTCGTCCTTCTTGCGGATGTCGATCATGACCAGCGAGCCGTACGCACGATCGTGATGCCCCGCTGCAACTGAAATGTACTTGTGCGAACCGGGAACTGCGCGGTTCGACATTTCCATCCAAGGCCGATCGTTTCGCCGGATCGGATAGTTGCCGTGATAGCTGCGCGGGTCGCGTCCGTCGGGGTACGTGTGCCAGATGTGATGGGCCACGTTCGTGTCGCGGTCGACGTAGTCCCAGCGCGTGTAGATGATCATCCCGTTGTTGTCGATGCTCGGGTGCCACTCGTTTGTCTCGAAGTAGCTGATCGGGATAATGTCCTCGCCGTTCGGCAGCATGGTGTGGAGCGTGTACGTCGGCACCCGGCGTCCGTGGCAGCGACCGAGCCCGCCGATCCGCTCGGAGATAAACAGGATGCGCCCGTTGGGCATGAAGCACGGATCGAAGTCGTTCCAAACCCCGGTGGTCAACTGCGTGAGATTCCTTATCCCCGCTGACGCATTGTTCGGGTCGATGTCGCACTTGAAGATATGGAACACGCCCTCGGGGCTCCAGCCCTTGCGCCCGGCCTCGGACATCGCAAAGAGCATCTGCTTGGCGTCGTATCCCACATCCAGCGAGATCATGGCTCCGCTTAGCTCCTTGCCGTCGAGATGGCCGCCCTTGACCTTCACGCCCTTCAGCAGCGGAGTCTCCTTCGCCGAATCGGAAAAAACGTTCTCCAGGAGATACAGACCCTGTCCGGGTTTGTTCTTGTGTCCGAAATACTGATCGCACATGTGCCCGTAGGTCGACATGTTCTGCTTGAGGAACACCAGCTTGTCGAAGTTAAGCAGCGGGTTCTTGAAGGCGATCCTGCGCCGCAGTGCGGCGATCGCGCGGAAGTGCTTCTTCGCGTCGTCGGCGAATTTCCCGGCCTTGTCGCCCGCCTCGAACGCCGCCAATTCCTTCAGTTCCGAGTCGAGCTTCGGACCGTTCTTCATCGCCTGGATCGCTTCGGCGAGTTTGCGCGTGCGCCGCAGGATAACGTCGATCGGCGTCTTGTCGCTCTTGAGGATCAGAGCCGATTCGTTGAAGACCTCCTCGGCGATCCGACCGGTGAATCTCCCCACGTTCTTGATGTTGCTCTGAAGCACGTCGAAGTCGGTCGCGGCGTATTCGTCAGGGGTCATTCCGACCGCAACGGGCGAAAGATATGCGGACAATACCAACGTAACTGACATGATGAACAAATAAGATCGCATGTTTCTGCTCCTATATGTTAATGGGCGTATGGGACCTCCGCCAACTGACGCAGCCCTTGGATGGATTATATCCTACGAGAAGCCTCGGGTAAACGGAATCCGTGTTCGGAATTGGAACCTCCATGGCGCTCGACAAACGAAGGTATTCCAGCTTGAATTGACGCCCCCGGCGCCCGCACCGGCCTGACTGAACCGAAGCAGACCTCTATCGCACTAGTCGTCCCATGAAATCACTTCAGTTTTCGGTATGCGAGCGTCAAACAGTTCCCTTATTTTGGTCGGCGTCAGGGCTCTGTTCTTCATGATGAAGGCCTCGTCGACGGCTCCGGACCATTGACGCTGGCCTGGTATGTATGGGCAGTCGCCAATCCAGACCTCAACGTTTGCGGCGTCATTGATGTCTTCATTAAGAACGTTCTCCAACGTCCCGTCCAGTTCGCCATTGAGGTAGATCCGCATTCTATGGGTGTCTCTGTTATACACGCATACGACAAAGAACCACTGCCCCAATTGCACCGGCGTATCGCCAGTGACTGTCGTCAGTGTATTCTTCAACTTCAGGTCGAACCGCAACTTGCGGGCGTCCGTACAGCTCAGTTGCCAGCGCCTTTCGTAGATGTCGGTCCCCGACGAGCGTGATATCAGCCTGGGGTTTGAATCGGCCCACCCGTCGGCCCGGGCCCAGCAGCCGAACGTAAGGCGGGCACCGCTCAAATCGCCAATCTCTCCGAGATTAACGTAATCATTGTTCCCGTTGAATTCGGCGGCAGTGTCGACGTCTCCCAATAACGCTCCGTCGACCTCTCGCGTCACGCCGTTTACATAGGTTCCATTGTGCAGCCCCCGGGCGTCGACCGCAGTCAATCCCGAATCCCCCAGGCGCCACCAATACGTCGGAGCGATATCATCGATCATCTTTTGTGCATAGTCGCTGGTCAGCCTGACAGTCATCGCTACAGTCTGCGAAATGCCGCCCTCCGTGCCGGTTGCGACGATCTTGTAGTCGTTCGGAGTCGGCGTTGGCGTGATGTGGAACACGTACCCTCCATCCCCGGCGTCAATGTGGTATGGGCCGTTAGGAGCCGCGGCTGAGCCCAGCGGCAAAGCGCCGGTCTGAAGAGCACACAGCCCGTGCTGCAGACCCGATTCTGCGAGATATCGCGCCTTCGAGGCTAGCATGAGATTGCCCGTGGAAGCCGTCTTGACCTGGGTGCCGTAGATGTAGCTTATCCCAACCACCGAAGCGGCGGCAATCAACATCAGCACCATAAGGAGTGCAAATCCGCCGACTCGACGCCGGGTTACGGTCAATGCGTCCAGAATCATGGCGCCCCCATGCCGGCCCTGTTTTCCATGTCCTGCGAAGTTCACGTAGTATGCATCGACCAACCCCACATCTCTGATAATTAACTATCCCGTTTTTTTCGTCAATTCTAGTAAGAATCGTCGCCAATCCGACTGTTTCGTCTGATGCGAACGCCTGGAGCCGCCGCGGTCTACTTGTTGCGCGGGACGGCAATTGCAGCTTTGGCTCGCTCGACGGAAATGTCGAGTGACCGGAATCATTTGGACAGGTCCCGCTCCGCCGCTGCGCTCAGGACCGCCACTGATTCGCGGGCGGTGCGGCGTTTGATTTTCTTCGGATCGGCAAGCCTTCGCCTGGCCTTGAAGCAGCGGGCCAGGATGTCGGGGTTTTCCTTGCGGAGCCGCTCCCAAATCCACATGGGCTTGGCCATCATCACCGAGTGCGGTTCATACGAATCTCCTGAATAGCGGCCAAACGTCTATTCTATCAGGATGATGTCGGTAAGACCAAGGTCAACCGAGAACGTGACTGTGTGGGGATACTGCCGCAGCGACGAAGCGGAGCCCGCAGCGGCGGAGGCGAACTTCAGCGGTCCGGACTCGACCGACTTTACGCTCACCGGCTTGCGCGGATTCGGGATCCGCACAGTCACTTTGAGCCCCTTGATCGGCTTGTACGTGAAGTTCGCCAGGACGAGCGCCGTACCGGCCCTGGCGTCGTAGAGACCGGCTTCGACTACCGGATGCGAGAGCTCGACCAACTGCGGAGCCTTCGCATCGACCGCTGCGCTGTTGATGAACTTTCGCTGGGCGGCGGGCCAGCTTTCCTTGAGTTCGGCGGGAACGAATCTCGCGTCTTTGGCGTACGATATCGCCGGGCACGTGGCGGTGTAGATCGCTTTGCCGCGTCCGAAGAACCCCCGCACGACCGCCGGCGAACCGTCTGCGAACTTGCCGGTGACCTTCGTAGTCGGACCCGGACGGACGGGTATCTTCACGCCGATGGCGCCGAACGAAACCTTCGAATCGGTTTGCACGTTGTCGATGAACTTCAGAGCGTTCAGGGCGCCGCGGATGTGATATCGCCCCGGCTGCACGGTCATTTTGCCGCTTGGCGCAATGCCGAAGACCTTCGAGAGCCCTTCGACCGGCTCGCCGAATTCGTTTCGACTGCCGGCGGCGCATGAACCGTAAAGGCTCCCGCCGCCGACGACCCAGCCCTTGATCCTCTCGACCGCGGCGCTGCTTACGCACGGATCGGTCACGTAGAGCACGTCATACTCAGCCAGCCGACCGGCGGCGATGTCCTCTTCGGTGAGCATGTCCACGAGATACTGATCGTGGATCAGCGAAAGGTACGTCACGCGCCGCTCGAGCATGTGGATGTATCCGAAAGGCTGCCACAGGTCCGACGAAATGCTGTACAGCAGCGCCGCTTTCGTGCGGCGCTGGGAGCCGGGAGCGATTATGTGTTCGGCGTCAGCCAGTTGACGCGTGACTTTCGCCACTCCGTCGTAGGCGCTGCGGAGATCGGACCAGTAGTTTTCGGTGCTGGTGGCCGTCGGGCCGTAGGTCCAGTAGAAGAAATGTTTCGCGCCCTGGCACAGAGCCGAAGCGCTCTTGAGCCTGAGGTTCGTCTCGTCGCTGGGCGTGATCCACGCGATCGTCGGAATCGCCTCGTGTCGTGCGCGACTGCCGCTGCGGAAAATCGCGGCCTGGAAGCCCATCAGTTGGAAACCCTCCCAGGTCGCGTTTGGGCCGAACATGTACTGCAGGCCCATCCAGTCTTCGATCCCGATCAGATCGACCGCGGCGCTGCGAGCGATGTCGAACCAGTCGGTAGCCAGCGGATTGCCGCCCCAGGTCGGGTTCGGCGTCATGCCCATGCCGAGCCCTGTGCCGGAGAAATACGGATGGTCCGCCACGAGCGTCGAGGTCAGAAGATCCTTTCCGAAGTGCTTGTGGACCGCGTCGGAGTTCCATTTCAACCGCTCGGTCGCCGCCTGCTGTCGGAAGCGGGACGTGAAGTAAAACAGGCGACGTGCGGCGGGCTCGTTGACCTTCATCGCCGCGGCCAGCGCCTGCGGCGTTTCGAGCGGAACAACCTCGCCAAGCTTGCTTACGCCGAGGATCTTCGGCGATATGTTTTTGATCGAAAGCCATTTGTGAAAATGCGCCAACGCCTGGGAGTTGTTTTCGATCCGCGGGCGGCAGACGATTTCGTCAGAGAAACCGAACGGAACGCCAGGGGCGAATTTCTCCTTGCTGCGCTGGGCCTGGTTCTTTATCGACTCGTTGATCTGCTGGCGCGAAGCCGCCGGTCCCAGCAGGACTCGATGCGTGTGGGCCGGTCTCCGCAGTGCGAACTTCTCGCTCACTTCCGGCCGCTGATTGCCGACTACGTTGAACCCCAGCAGCCAGAGGACCTCGGCCTCCTTGAGATTCAGTTCGGGCCTTTGCGGCAACCAGAAACTGGTCTGGATGATGTGATTCTTCGGCGAGAAACGTTTTCCGCCGGTGGCTTTTTTCGCCCAGGCCAGGCGGCGGTTGGTCATCTGCGAGGCGGTCTCGTAGCTGTCGGCGTCGGCCTTGGGATCCGGCGAGATCAGAAAGCTCGTCAGCGAGCCGGTGTACGATTCGGTAAGTCGCTTGACGATGGCATCGACCGATGGTTTCGTCGCGATCTCGATCACAACGCTGCGCTTGCCTGACGGCGCATCGCTCAGAAAGTCGACCGTCGCGTTTGGGAACTCGGCCACGCCGCCGGAGCGATTCATCCGCCCGTGAAAACGCTTGCCGGCGAACCTGGCGAAATCAAACCACGGTGAGAACTTGCCGGAGGCGATTCGCAGCGACTTATCCTTATCCGCCCCCGCCGGCCAGACGGCCTTGGGCAGATACCACGGGGACTTGTGGATGTATCCGCCGAGTCGAACGAACCAGACGGTCTTCGCCGGCTCGGTTAGCTTGAAGCGAACATAAACGCCGTCTGCGGCGCGGGCGGGATTCGTCAACGCCAGGAGAATAACGGCAAGAACGACAGACGACAAACGGCGAAACCGTCGCTCCGCGACAAGTGATAGCGGCGAGAGCTCGCCGCACTCCAGAACACACATGTCGTTATCCATGTCTCTGTAGTCCTTTGAATTTGTATGTCTCCCTGCGGTGGTGTCGTAGGGCGCACGGGTATTTCGCAAACTGCTATTCATGCCGCAGAGACTCGATGGGGTCCATGTGAGCTGCTCGATACGCCGGATACAGGCCGAACGTGATCCCGACTGCGGCGCTGATGCCGAAGGCCATTATCAGCGATTGGCCGGTGATGACAGTGGGCATGTCTCCAAAGCGGGTGACCATGACAGGCACGATCAGGCCCAGGGCGATGCCCAGCAGGCCTCCGGTCAACGTCAGCAGGAGCGTCTCGGAGAGGAACTGGATGATGATGTCGCGCCGCCGCGCGCCCAGCGCCCGGCGGATGCCGATCTCGCGCGTCCGCTCGCTGACTGTGGCCAACATGATGTTCATGATGCCAATGCCGCCGACCAGCAGGGAGATCGCCGCTATCGAGCCGAGGACTATGTTGAATATCCGCTTTGTCCTCGCCGCCTGGCGCAGCAGCTCCAGGGGAACAATAATCTGGTAGTCCTTCTTCTTGTGGAAGCGGCGCAGCAGAGCGTCCAGCGCGTCGCGGATGAGCAGAACCGATTCGGTGGAGTCGACCTTGACGGTGACCTCCTCCAGCTCCACGCGCTCGCGACTGCTCTCGAAGCAGGTCTTGAACGTCGACAGGGGAACGTAGATGTTTCCAACCGCCGCGTCGCCGGCGCCGCCTTTGGGCTTCATGCGTGCGGCGTCCCGGCCGGCGGGACCCGATGGGTCCGAGGCGGTGACAAGCCCGACGACGGTGAAGTATTCGCCCTTGAGCTTGATATTCGTGTCCAGCGGATAGTCGACGGCGAACAGTTGGTCGACGACCTGCTGATCGACGACAGCAACCTTCTGCTGCCGCTTTTCGTCCATAGCCGCAAGGAACCGCCCCAGGATCAGGTGCGTGGGATGGGCCTGGCCGTACCAGGGGGCGGTGCCGATCACCTGGGCGGTCACCGCGCGGTTGCGGTACGTCGTCTGGAGCGTTATCAAACGCTTGGGGACAACCTCCACGACGTGCGGAACAGTGTCGCGAATGCGTTTCACGTCTGTATAGTTCAGGCCGTACGTGAAATACCTGTTGGTATTGGTCTGAGCCGTGCCGGTCTGGGCGGGTCTTATGCTCTTGATGATGATGTTCTGGGATCCGAGGCGGGCGATCTGCTCTTGTGCATCCTGTCCGGCCCCCTCGCCGATGGCGAGCATAGCCACCACCGAACAGACTCCGAAGACGATGCCCAGCGCCGTCAGCGTCGACCGCAACCGATGCATCCAGAGGCTCTTGGCCCCGAGCTTAACCGTTCTTTTCAGTCTAAGCAGGAACATTCGTCACAGTAGCCGGCAGTTAGTGGTCGTGGACTTCGATTCGTTCGATCCGGCCGTCGAGTACGTGAAAAACGCGTTGGGCGCGACGGCTGACGTCGTCGTCGTGCGTGACGATCACCAGCGTCTTGCCCCGCCGGTGGAGATCGTCGAGCAGGTCGAGAATCTCCTTGCCGCTTTTCGAGTCAAGATTGCCCGTCGGTTCGTCGCCCAGGATAATCAGCGGGTCATTAGCCAGCGCCCGGGCGACGGCGACGCGCTGCTGCTGGCCGCCGCTGAGTTCCGTCGTGCGGTGGCCCAGCCGGTCGCTCAGGCCGACAGTCTCGGCCAGTTCGCGGGCGCGGGCTTCGCTGGCCGACTCGGAAAAGTTCTGGTAGATCATCGGCACTTCGATGTTCTCGATGATATTCAACTGGTGGATCAGATTATACGACTGGAAGATAAAGCCGATCTTCGCCCCGCGGATGGCCGACAGTTCGTCGTCGTCCACCAGAGAGACGTCCTGACCGCCGAGAAAGTACTTGCCGGTTGTCGGCCTGTCGAGGCATCCCAGAAGATTCAGCAGCGTACTCTTGCCCGATCCGCTGGGACCCATGATCGCGATGTACTCGCCCTGTCGGATCGAGACGCTCACGTCGCGCAGGACCGTCAGTTCCGACGGGCCCATCCGGTAGGTCTTGCAGAGACTCTCGGTCCGCACTATCGCCCCATCCGCAACGGCGGGCGGGGCGCTTGTCAAACCGGAGGATTGCGCGGAATCGGGAATGGTCATGATTCGTTGGCCGGCTTGCCCGCGGGCTTCCCGGCTGGCTTCTTCGTGTCCTTACCCTTGGCCAGGGGCTTGGATTCCGACGGCTCGGACGATTTGTCGGCCTCGTCGGCTTCGTCGTCCATCACCTCGTCGAGTCTCGGCGGGATCAGAGACACCACTTCGCCCTCGGACAGTCCGGACTTGATCTCCACGAAACTGTCATTGTACTGACCGGTCTCGACAAATCGCTCCTCCAGACCCGAAGGGGTCACGAGGTAGCAGGTCTTCGAGCCGTTGCGGCTGGCGACCGACTGCAGCGGAACGCACAGGACGTCATCCAGTTCGTCGATGACGATCTCGATCTTTGCCGACATGCCCGGCCTCAGAACGTGGTCGCGTCCGTCGATCGACACGTGAGTCGTGTAGACTTTCAGGCCGGTGTTGGCCCAGCGACTCTGGGCGTCGGGCAGCGGCGAAACAGTCTCCACCTTGCCGGAGAACACGCTGTCGGGGAACGGATCGGCCGTCACGCGAACCGTCAGGCCCGGGTGAACTTTTTCGATCCACGACTCGTGGACCCGCACCACGCCGGCGACCTCGCTGGAATTCGGGATGGTGATCATCTTCTGGCCCTTGTGGACGATATCGCCGATTTCGATCGGATCGCGCTCCCGGGCCTCATAGTTCATGCTCGTGCTGTAGATCACCAGCCCCGCAGTCGTTGCGCGTATGGTGCACGCGGCCAGTTGGGCCTCGAGCTTCTCGAGCTGTTCCTTCTGAAGCGCGTAGGTGGCCTTGGCGCTGTCGAGCGTGGCCTGGGCCTGGGCCAGCTTCGATCGAACGCTCGCACGGGTCCGATCGAGCGCCCGATTGGCCTCCTGGCACTCACTGAAGAGTTTCTCGATCTCCTTGGCCAGGTCGTACCGCATGAACAGCGCCATGGCGGTCTCGGCCTGCTGGACGTCTATCTCGGATCGCTGTCGGGACAGTTCGTCGCTCTCGAGTTCCGAGGACGCGACGTATTCCTTGTCGTGCAGTCGCTTCGTGCCGCGCAGGCGGTTGTCGTCCCTCTTGAGCATGCCCTTGGCGAGTTTGATATTGGACTCGAGCACGCGCTTGGCCTGCAGAGCCGCCCCGCCCCACTTGGGGCTGTCGGGGTCCTTGACCAACTCTCTGACGAAGTCGACCAGGAGTTGCTCGACTTTGCCGGGGGAGTCCTCGGCGCGCTTGATCAGATCGCCCGCCAGTTCCTCCGAGAGGTACTTGGCGAGATCCATCCGGGCGAATTTCACCGACAGCAGGGCCGCCTGAACGTCCGACTCGTTCTGGTTCTTCTGGATCGCCAGGGCCTCGGTCGCTCCGGTGAATTCGGCCTCGGCGGCGGCGAATGTGATCTTCTGCTTGGTGTAGTACTCCTGCAGTTCCGACGTGTCGAGTTGGACCAGGATGCGGCCTTTCTTCACGTCCTCGGGCGAGATGTACGTCCCCTCACGGACTATCTCCACAATCGAGGGCCTGCCCTCGACTTCGCAGACGTAATCGGTATAGGACCGGGCCTGGATCTCGCCGGCCTGGATGACGCTGATCGGCAGGTCGCGCCGCTGGACGACGTAGACCGCACGCGTCTCGGCTCCGTTGTCCTCGGAGCCGGTCAACCCCCAGCCCCATATCGACACAGCCGCCAAGCCGCCGACCAGGACAACGCCGACGACTATCATGACCGGCTTACTCCGGAATATGCCGCCTTTCCTTGCCATAATGCTTCTTTGAGCCCGCTGGGGGCGATCAGTCCTTACTTAGTTCATTCTCCGCCGGCCGGGTTGTCGGCGTCGGCGATTCGGCTTCGTCAGCCGCACGCCGCAGGGCCTTGGCGCCGGATGTTCGCCACATGCCGTCGGGGCGAACACTCAGCATACCTATGTCGCGGTGGAATCGCAACGAGGCCAGCGTAAACTCCACCAGCGCGTCGGTCTTGGCGTTCTGGGCCTCCAGCAGGTCCTCCTGGGCGTCAAGGTAGTTTCGCGTTGTGGCCCGACCCTCCTGGAGCAGGATCAACTGCATGTCCACGCGTTTTTCGGCGAGTTTCAGGCTGGTCTGCTGGATCTTGTAGCTCTTGTGCGCCTCGAGCAGGTCGCGGTGGGCCTGGCGAACGTCGAGGCGCACCTTGTCGGCGTGCTCTTCGTACTTCCTCTTGCTGTCGACCAGCGTGATGATCGACTGGCGGTAGACGTTCCGTTCGCTCTTGCGATCCAGCGGCAGGTCCGCCTCGAGCCCCACGCCGTACATCCCTTTGCCCCACCTCATGCGGGCGAAATCTCTTGGGTCCGTCGAGGGGATCTCCGCACGGGCGGCGAGGTTCAGTTCGGCTCGCAGGGCGTCGGCGGCCACGGCGACCTTGCGGTCGGCGTCGTCCACCGCGTCGCGCGTGTTGCTCAGGTCCAGGCGGAGCTTCAGCCCGGCGTCAACAGCCGACGCGAGCACGATCTTCGGCTCGGCGACCCCCCGGGTCTCGAGCGCCTTGAGCTCGGCTCCGTCCAGCGTAATGTCGGCGTCGGCGGGCAGGGCCAGGCGAACCTTGAACTGGTCGAGCGCCGCCTGGTGCGCCTGGCGGGAGCGGTTGTATCGTTCCTGCGACTGCAGGACCGATTGGCGGACCTCGCCGGCCTGGAATCGCGGGACGCGTCCGGTGTCGGCCATCATCTCGACGCGGCGCTGGTTGGCCAGCAGGTTCTCGTAGTTGAGCTTGTCGTTCTCCACCCGGTCCAGGGCCTGCAGAACTCCGAAGTAGTCGGTGACGATCGAGACGACGAACGTCTTGCGAAAGCGGTTGAACGAGCGGATCTGGTAGAACGTGTCCCGCTCGGCCTGGGTGAGATTCTCCTGGACGACTTTGCGGCCGAAGCCTCGCAGAAGGGGCTGGGTCACGCTGGCGCCCAGGACAGTCGCCAGCGAACTGCCCGGATCGCCGGTGAGGAACTCCAGCCAGTTCATCGCTATGTTCACACCGACCTGCGCCCCGTCGGCCAGTGTCTGGTTGACCGCCGCGGCGGCCGATCCGCCAACGGACTCGCCGTCGGCGTCGCGATTGTACTCGCCCCCGAACGTCGCCGCCCATCGCCTGGCGAACCGGTGACGCTCCAATGTCAGCTCCAGCGCGCGGGAGTAGAGCAGCTCCTTCTGGCGCTGATAGCCGCGGTTTCGCTTCGTGGCGATCGCCACCGCGCGGGCGAGGCTGACTCGACCGGTGACGGGAGGCGCTTTGGCCGCGTCGGGAGCCTCCAGCGTGAAGTCAACCTTCGGCCCGAGTTCGGGACCCCACTTCTCGTCGATGATGCCGTAGGTCTCGTCGTCGGCCTGCTTGAAATACTGCAGGGGATTCATGCATCCGGCCGTCATCGACGCGGCAAGGCACAGCGCCCGCAGCCAGCCGCCTGCGTGCCCGGGAAGTCCCGTCCTGCCTGCACGTCGTAGTCTCATCGCACTAAGTCCATCCAGTCTGGTTTGCCGGGTCCGCCCGACTGCGTCGTCAACGGAAAGACCGCATATCCCGACGGACCCGAAACCGCCGCCGGAAAGACTTTGGAGGATACGCAAGCAGTCTTCGAGTGTCAAGCTCCGCCGCGCGAAGGGGGCGGATGAGTGTGCGACACGGAGCCTCAGAGGCTCAGAGAACGACGCCATAACCTCACTGTTCAATCTGGATTTCCCCAAGGGCGATTAGGGCTGCGACCTTCGCAACACCTTCTCAGCTTCATAGCTGTGAAGGTGAATCTCTATAAGTCGTACTACTTTTACTACTCAAGTATTTCGAGCGGTGGTATGGCGGCGTAACTCGCTGGATGCAAGCCTGTTACCGCCACAGGCCCATGCGCGTTGGCCAGGCGTCCCCGCCTCTTCAGCCCCGGCCGGCGGGTGGGAATGATGCTTCACACGCCTGTGAACTGCGAAGCTCATATCAATCGCGCACTATCTCGATATGATAATTCGTAAGTCGCGACCCGGCCGCCCGGGCCGCTTTCCACCCCGAGGCCCTGCCGATAGCGTTGACACAAGCGTTACATACCGGGAAGCGTAGCCGAGAGGTCGAGTGGAATACCCGGAAGATGCCGGTTCCGGTCCAGCAGGGATACTCCCGCAAGATCGTCCGGCAGCGTAATGAACAGTTTCGCATTCGACAGTTCGGCGTACTTGAAGTTGAACTCACGCTCGGCCGCCCACGCCGCAGTCTTTATGACCGCTTGGTTGCATACTCGCGGGCGCATGAAAAAGGCCGACGGTGGGAATCGAACCCACAACCTCAGCTTTACGAAAGCTGTGCTCTACCGTTGAGCTACGTCGGCGGGTCTGCGGCGCCTGAAGGTTACTATCGGGCGTCTGAGCCGCAAAGTTTATCGACATCGACTAAACAAGTCAAGCCCGGCCCGACGGGATTCGGGGGGAATGCGAAGTCAGAACACCAAAGGCCAACGGCATTTGCCACAAAGGACACAAAGGTCACAAAGGACGACGAATGACAACGGCGTTTAAGATGCTACGTCAACGGCATTGAACCAAGCCCTGAGACGAGGACGGACGCCATTGCCTATCTCTGTGTTCTTGCCGTAGACTTGCCGCGTCGCCGTTGCCGTAACATAGATGTCGCCGTTCTTTGTGACCTTTGTGTCCTTTGTGGCGAAGGCCGTTGACGTTGACGCAGCAAAGCCGCAGCCGTTACCTTTCTCTGTGCTCTCTGTGGCCAAGGCCGTTGCCCGGATACGTGCCCGACCGCACGACCGACCGCGCCTTCCAGAGCCGCGCTTTTCTCCGGGTGCGGGCTGAACAGGATGACCTTTCCGGAGCCGAATCGGCCAAGGATCATCGCCGGCGAGTTCATCATCACGCCTTTGGGTGCGTTGTTCTTGTTGATCTCGCCTCGAAAATGGGCCAGCACCCGGTAATCGTCGATATCCTTGCGGTTGCAGGGTCCCAGCAGCGGTCCGTTGGCGTAATGGACTCCCACTGTCTTGCCCGGCCCGCCGAGTATTTCTGTCCCGAGCTTCGTGAACTCCATCTTCACCTTGCCGACGCCTCGCTTCCAGTGCTTGCTGTCAACGGTGCGGGCGTCGATTATCTTCAGCCCCCACTTGTACTTGCTGGTCGCCAGGTACGCCCCGCCGCATATGCCGAGGTAACCGCCGCCGCCTTTGACGAATGCGCGGACGGCTTTGCGCCCGTCCTGGCCGAGAGCGGTCGATTGACCGCTGCCGCTGCCGCCGCCGAATACGACCGCGTCAAACTGCCCGGCCAGTACGCCGTCGGCTATATCCTGCGGACCGACTAATCTCACCAGCGCCCCAGGCCCGGCGCGGAGCAGCTTCTCGATCCTCAAGCCGGCGGTCTGGCTGGCGCCGGGGCCGTTGTAGATCGCTATGCGCCGGGCGCGCGGGTCCGATCCGACCATGCGGATCGACTTGCAGTCGACCATTTTCAAATGCTTCAGCAGCCGGTGGACCATGATGCGGTGCCGGCGCGTACGCAGAGAGATCGGCTGTTTGTTGCAGCATGTCTCGAGGATCATCGTCCTGGCGCCGAGACGCTCGGCGGCCGCCCGTGCCAGCGAACCGTTAGCCGAGCCGCGAAGAGGAACTATCTTCCTACCTTCGTCAGAGATCGACGCGTTGACCGCCTCAAGCATCAGCTTGACCGTCTGGCCAAGCTTGAGTTTCGGTAGTGAGATAATGCTCGCACCGGTCGATTTGGGATTTGACTTGTGGAAATCAAACCCCTCGTGCAGGTCGCCCAGCCAATCTGGCTTGGAGGACTTGACGAACGCCCAGAGGCCTTTAGCCCGCGGCCCGCGGGCCTTGTCGCCCTGACCGGTCTTGGGGAAATTGCGGTTGAGGTTGCCGCAGTCGCGTTCTGCTCCGGGAGTCAACCGCTTGCCGGCGTCCAATGCTGTGACATTCAATCGCGGAATGACAATGAGCCTGCCGCGCCGGATCGTCCAGGATCGGATCTGCTCGGCGGCCCTGGCGCCGGCCGGTTCGTTGCCGTGCATCCCGCCGGTGATCATCACCGCCGGTCCGGCGACCTTGCTGTCGACAACATAATAGGGAGTAGCCCACTTCGTCCCGCCGCCGATCAGCCCTTCGGTCCGCTCAACCGCCGCGGCCGGACAAGCCGCGAGTAATACCGCAACGCACAGGCTAAGCCTGGTCTCGCCGTTAGCCGTCAGTCGTTGTCCGTTAGCCGTCGCCAATTGCCAGTTGCCAATTGCCAAGCCGTTATCACAGCCCCAGAACGGTCTGGCGCTCTTCGACGATCGTTTCGACCAGCGCCTTGACGTTGGCGATCGGGACGTCGTTCATAACTTCCTGGCTGGGTGCGATTATGTGCCCGCCGCCCTTGCCGAGCGTGCGGATGGTCTCGCGGGCCAGTTCCTTGACCTGATCGGGCGTGCCGAACGGCAGGATGTTCTGGGTCTCGATCCCGCCCCAGAAGACCAGGTCCTTGCCGTACTCGCGCTTGAGGAACTTCAGGTCCATGCACGGCTGGATCGGCTCGAGCACGCGCAGGCCGATCTCGATCAGGTCGGGTATGAATTCGGTCAGGCAGCCGCAGGAGTGCATGATGATCGGGATGCCGGCGTCGTTGTAAGGCCGCCAGGCCTGCTCGAGCCGCGGCAGCACGAACTCGCGGAACATGTCGTGGGAGAACAGCACGCCGGTCTGCGTGCCGAGATCGTCGCCGTGGTGTGCGACCTTGAAGCCCATCTCGACGACCTTCCTGGCGTATTCGATGCGGTACTCGGTGACCTTGTCCATCAGCGCGTGGACGGCTTTGGGCTTGTCGAGCATGTTCACCATGAACTGCTGGAAGCCCATGAGTGCGTAGCTTCGCTCGTACGTGGCGAAGTAGCCTGACGGCATCACCAGGAACTCACCCGAAAGTTCGGCCAGCTCCTGCTTCATTTCGTCGAACAGGCCCGGGCGGGTCATGTCCGGCGTGGTGTAGTTGGCCACCGCCTCCTCGATGTCCTGGAAGAGGCATTCGCGATTGACGTCGGGCGGCATGTGCTCGGCGACTTCGGGGGTCGCGGTCTTGCTCAGCGGAGCAAAGCACGTGAAGAATCCGTCGGATCCGACCATGATGCCCATTCCCCACGAGTCGTATACGACCTTGTTGTCCCAGTCGGTCCCGCAGAAGCCCATCTCCTTGAGGCGGGCCATTTCTTCGCGATCGTTGCGGTAAAACAGCGTCTTGTCGTGGGCGCACAGCGTTATGTGGATGTGGTTTTCGAGGTAGTCGTCCAGTTCGTCCGGCCCGATTCCCAGCGCCGCGGTTATCTCGGCGTCCCGCGTGCGGTCGGAGAAAGTGATCTGGCTGGGGAGGTAGTCGACTTCCTGGCCGTTGATTACTCGAAGGACGCGCTGTTCCTTTGTCAGTGTTTCCATTCTATCGCTCCTTTCAGCCGGCGAATTGGGGTTCGACCAGTCCGGTAACGTCGGTCTTGATGCGGAATACGTCGCCGGCGCGGGGTTGAGCCTTGCGCTCATCTTCGCTCATGAAGAACCACGCGGTGGTTATGTAAAGCTCGTTCATGTCAGCTCCCCCGAATCCCAGGCACGTCGCGTTGGTCACCGGCACGGGGATCTGACGTTCGACAGTCCCGTCGGGATCGTACCGGGTCACTCGTGCTCCGGCCCAGTGAGCCGACCAGACGAATCCCTCGGCGTCGACGGTGAGTCCGTCGGGCAGGCCCGTGTCGGCGGGTATCTCAGCGAAAATCCGCTTGTTGCCGATCGTCCCGGCCTCGGTGTCGTAATCCAGCGCCACGATCTGGTTGTGGAACATGTCGGTAACGTAGAGGATCCTGCCGTCGGGGCTGAAGCCCATCCCGTTGGAAACCGCGTAGCCGTCGTCTATCTGGTGAAGCGACAGATCCGGATCGAGACGGTGCAGCACGCCGTCGGGGGCGCCGAAATCCTGAACGTTGGCGGTGCCGGCGATCAGGCGGCCCTGCTTGTCGACAACCGTATCATTAAACCTGATCTCCTGGCGATCGGCGGTCGGGTCGACGATGAACTCGGTGGCGGCGCCCTGCTGATCCCAGAAGGCGAGACCCGTCTTCGTCGCCAGGATCCACCCACCCGAGGCCCGGCGCGCCAGCGCGGTGACCGCGGCGTCGAGCGACCAGTCCTTGCGGTCTCCGGTCAACGGCTCGTAGCGGTGGACCGCCGATCCCTCCAGATCGATCCAGTACATCGCCTGCTGATCCGGCGCCCAGATCGGCGTTTCGCCTACTTCGTCCTGCACACTGATAAGATGCTCAACTTCGCTCATGTCGCTTCTCCCGATAAGTTACTTGCCAGCGTTATTCATATCCCATAAGCGTCAAGACCGCAAGCTCTAATGAGCCGTCGGCGCCGTCGCCGGATTGGCCAGAAGTTTCGCCGGGGCGGCCGACGGATCGAACTCCTGGCGAAGGATCGATTCGTTGGAGCTGTTTTCCTGCAGTCGACGGACCAGATACGCCATCCCGGTCAGCATGTCGCCGCAGGGACAGTAGAGCCGGACCCGATCGGTAGTCTTCCGCAAAGCCGCCCGCAGCGGGCGGGCCATGCCGTAGAGCATCTGGAATTCGTATCGACTGTCGTCCACGCCCATCGCACGAGCCGTCTCCAACACCGCGCAGACGGATCTGATGTTGTGCGATGCGCACGCCAGGCGGCAGATGTCGCTATTGCGGAGAATCGCGACCGCCGCCCGCTCGAACGCAGCGTCGGTATGCGACTTGACGGTATAGACCGGCGGAGTCTCGCCGCGGGCCTGCGAGGCGGCGACCTGAGAATCCCAGTAGGCGCCCTTGACCAGGCGAACGGAAATGCGGGCTCCGCGGGACCTGGCCCAGTCAAGCAGCCCCGACAGGTCGGCGTCGGTGTCGCGGAGATACGTCTGGACCGCCAGGGTCAGGTGCTCCCAGTCGCCGAATCGAGAGTCGATTCGCAAACGGCGATACAGTTCGTACGTGGCGTCCTTGAACGCCAGCGACTCCATGTCAACGCACATGCCGCCGCCGAGTTCGACGACCTTTTCATATATCCTGCCGGCCCGCTCGAACATCGCCTCCGGATCCACTCCGACAGCCAGGGCCGACGGCTTGATCGAGATGTTGATTCGCGGCGCCGAGCCCCAGTCGAGTTCGCCTCCGGACCCGAGCCCCTCCCATCGCTCCTGGGCGGCGCCCAGCCGATCGAGAAGCCTGAGATACTCCCTCACGTAACTGTCGGCCTGGGCGTCGCTGCGGGCCGATTCTCCGAGCACGTCAAGCGTAAAGGCGTAACCCCTCCTCCGCAGACGCGTCAGGTTGGCCACGGCTCCGGACGCCGTCGAACCGAGGATGAAACGACGGGCCATCTCCTCGGCGCGACGCAGCACGACCGGACGCAGCAAACGCATCGCCGACGGACCGGCCAGGCACGCGGCGCGCGCCGCCGAACGCAACAACCAGGGAATATCGTCCGAGCCGGCGAAATGCTCCTTCACAAGAGCGCCGAACCCGCGCGGCGTATCGGCGCCGGGAAGCGATGCGATGAAGCTGAACATCCGCCGCTTGAGACCCTCATGACCCATCGCCCAATTCAGCAGCCAGTCGCGCCATTGAACGCTGGTGAAGGCGGATCTCGAAGCGGTCCGGATCAACCCGAGCATATCCCGACCGCGAGCGAGAATTCGGTCGTCGGGCATCGCCATGTCGTCGCTGAATCCCATAAGTCTTCTTCAGAACATTATCGTCGCAAAGCCGACGCGAGTCCATTGTCAGTCGTCTTGATCTGTCCAGCGCGGGGAGGTGTCGTAAGGGATAATGCAGCTACGAGGAGTCGGAATTCGGATCTCACATCAGCCGCCGGCAGTTCCTGCATGCCTCGACCGCAGCGGCAGCGGGCGTCAAGCGGATCAGACGCACCGACAACGACTTCGCCCTGGCGCAGGTCAAGTCATTCGGGAAAGGCCGCATCTTCTACACGGCAATCGGCCGCCGGATCGAGATTTACTGGAACCCGATGATGCTGAAGTTCTACCTCGACGAAATCCAATTCGCCTGCGGAGATCTCAAGGCTCCGACCAGACCCCGACCTGTGGGGTCAGAGCGCCGTTAGACACTAGGAACTTATATTCATATGACCAGATGTTCCTAGTGTCTAACGGCGCTCTGACCCCACACGACTGTTAACTAACGCTCGATAGATGAAAACCGCCCCGCCGGAAGGTTCTCCGACGGGGCGGGATGTGAGTGAAATTCAAGTCGCGTTGGCCTACTGGCCCCAGATCTGGACTTCCGAGAACGCGCACCAGCCCAACGGTTTTTTCTGGACCAGTTCGGTGAACTTGACCCAACTGGCCTTTCGCTTGCGGAACTTGAAGGTCTGCGGCTTCCTGGTCCACTTGATGTTGATCCTCTCCTTGCTTCCGTCGGAGAACTCAAGCGTCGCCGAGTGCCAGTGCTTGTCGTGCCGCTCCTCGGCGCGGATCCAGAGAACGAGCTTGTCGATCTCGTAGGCCTTGCCGAGATCAATCTTCAGCCACAGATCTTCGCGACGATCAGGACCCCACGAGGGGAACCGCCCGCCGTGGCCGGTGTTGGCGGTCTTTCCGTCGATCACGTTCTGGGCCCCGTAGCACTTCTGCCCGCGGCAGACGCTGTTGGTCGACGCGTGGGGGAAGACCTTCGAGTCGCCCATGACATCCTTGGGATTCAGCGCCAAATTGCGGTACCCGGTGGTGACAACCGGCGGGTCCTTGTCCGTCGGGGCGCCGGCGGGCCGCTTGCCGGTCAGCATCTCTTCGATATTCGCAGCTTCGATCAGCTCCATTCGCCTTCGCTTGTCCATGAAGCGTTTGTGCTTGGCGTGATCCCCTTCGTTCCAGGCCCCCGCTTCGGCGTAGTCGCCGCAGTACGGAACCAGCAGATCGATCCAGCAGGAGATAATCGCCAACTCGTGCTTCGACAGCTTGACGTTGCACTTGGGCCCGGCGATGTGCTCGAAGATCTTCGACTTGCACGCACCTTTGAAGTAAGGCGGCAGCATCGGCGGGATCGACTGCACATTGAGCCAGTTGACGATCTCGTTGGGCCTGCCCCGCTGAGTCAAGTTCAGGTAGGCCTCGGACCAGTTTCTCTTGGCCCGTGCGTCGGGCTTGGGGGTGCTCAACAGGCTGAACGCCAGGTTCCTGGCGTTGGGATCTATCGTCGCGTTGGTGTTGACTTTCGGCTTGGGCGTGTTCTTTTTGCGTCTCGGCGGCGGGCCGAGGGTCTTGCTGCTGTCCTTGTGGCAGCGGATGCAGTGCTTGTCGAGGATCGGCTGGACCATCCTGGGGAAGCTGAATCCGCGAGGCGGTCCGAAGATCGGATCGAGCGGCTTGGGTCCGGCCTTCATCGCCTGGGTCGTTCCGGTCGACAGGGAGATTTCGTTCTTGTTCTCGTGGCAGCCGACGCAGGAGAACTTCTCGCCGGGCTGGAGAGTCGACCAGCTTCTCATCGACTGGACTACCTGGTTCTTGTCGTCCAGGAGTTGGAAGTAGACCGGCGTGCGTGCGGGGACTTCGAAGAACGCCGATCCGTCGGCGTGGACCTTCGTGTCGCCCAGGACGTGCTTGACGTCCCAGGTTCCGTTGCCGATTGCGATCGGCGTGGAGACCAGAGCCCCGCCGGCCGGTCCGCGGTTGCCGTTGGAGCCGATTCCCGCGGCGCGGAATTCAAGCTCGATCACGCGCAGCGTCTTGACGACGCCTCGCTCGACGCCCTTGAGGCCCGGTCCGATGTAAACGTCCTGCACGTAGAACGTGCCTGTCTTCTTGCGCCAGTCCACGGTTGACGGGCGGATGGTGGGGATTTTGCGGGCCTTGAGGACCACCGGCTGGTTGCTGTCCTGCTTGTCGTTGACCGCCAGCAGTTCGCGGGACCCGTCGTCACGCATGAAGAAGATGCCGAACCTCAGGCCCCCGCCGTCGGCGCGGAATGTCGTGAGGAACTCCTTTTCGCTGAACGGATATGGATACTGGAACTGATCGCCGCGCTGTCCGTACCTGTCGACCCTGACGGCCTTTGTTTCGGTGATCGGTGCGATCAACTGCACGCCGGAGGCCTCCTGGCGACCCTTCTTGGGATCGACGATGCACAGCTTGCCCCGCTGTCGGGTGTGGTGTCCGCTGGCGAGGGCCATGACCTTGCCGGTTCCGGGAATGCCGCGCGCGTGCATGATCGTCGTGGGGAACCATGAGTTGTTTCCGTAGTATTCGGTCTGGCTGGTCCCGTCGATATTCATCTGGTACAGCGGCTGGGGATAGAGCTGCCCGCGGTCGTTGTAGTCCCATCGGGTGTAGACCACGCGTCCGTCGTCGAGGACCTGCGGGTAGTTCGAGTGGACCTGGTCGAAGGCGATCCGGCGGAGATACTTGCCGTCCTTGTTGCAGACGTACAGGTTCGACACTTCAGTCCACCAGCAGTCGACGATCTGCACGCAGCGGGTCGAGTTGAACAGGATGTTCCCGTCGGGCAGATAGACCCCTTCGTAGTCGGCGAAGCCGAGTCCGAATGTCAATTGGCGGATCTTGCGGGTCGCGGCGTCCATTTCGTACAGGTGGTAGTCGTCCTGGCGATCGGACTTCTTCCAGGCAAACAGGATCCGCTTGCCGTCGTAGCTTACGTCCGGGTCGCGGATGACTCCGTTGGGATCGTCGATGAGCGTTTCGACTTTCGGCTCGGGTCCGCTGACGTCGAGCATGCACAGCGCCGAACCGGGTCGGAAGTGGCGTTCTCTCTGCGCGTCGGACAGGCCTTCGGTGTAGGCGTAGTGCGAGCCGCCCATCTCGAAGTGCCTGGTGAAGACGATTTTCTTGCAGCGGATGCTCAGCAGCTTGAGCCTCTTGGCTCGCCGCACCGTCGCCGCGCGGATGTAGAGATCCCTCCACTTCGGATCGTTTCCGGGGGTCTTGGCGGCCGTCAGCTTGGCGGCCTCGAGCTCAAAACCCTCACCCGCGGCGCCCAGTTCGGCGACGATCTTCTTGATCGCGCCGGCCTCGAGCGTGCAGTCGTCCCTGGACTTGAAGCACTTGTTCATCCCCTCCTTGCCAAAGTCCTGATGCAGCCAGTCTCTCCGGATCTGATCGACCGTCGCGCCCGGCTGGGCCTTTTCGGCTCCCAGGCAGACCGCCGCGGCGGCTGTCAGAAGCCATGGAATAAACGCCAAAGACGCCATTATCTTCATGCTCTTTCTCATCGGTGCTGGTCTCCTGGTCTCCAGAATTTTCCGCGAATATTCGTTCGGGTTCGGCGCCCCCGGCGGCCAATCCGCCCGCGGCGCCGGATAGTCAAAACGCCTGAATGGAGCCGTCATTGCCCAAAACCATCCAATCGGCATCATATCGCCAAAGCGGGTCCATAGGAAAGGGGCCGGGGCTTTTTCGCGATCGAGTCCCGACCCCTTCCTCCGTCTTGTCGCGTCTTACTTCTCTCCGGCCAGTGCTTCGGCCACGTTCATCGCGTGGTCCTTGACCCGCCTGTAGGCGTTGAGCATGTCGGTGTAGATCACCGTCACCAGCGGGGCGGGCCTGGTTTCGGCGACTTCGGCCAGGTGCTGGTTTCGCAGGCGCCGTATGTGGTGGCTGATCCCGTCGCCAATGCTGTGTGCCTTGGTGACGACCTCGGGCCGATTGTCTCTGCATGCCGTCGAGATCAGTTCAACGTACGCTGAGACCTCATCGTGGAGGTCCAGGATGTTGTCGCGATCGGCCTCGGAGAACTTCAGACCGGCCTGCTCAAGCCGCAGATAGAGCTTCAGGAGGTTCTGCACGTAGTCGCTGGCCGATTCGTATTCGTCGGCGATTCGCACGATTCGCCTGCCTTCGTCGGCCAGATCGTGAGTCAGGCTCCCGGCCAGAAGATCGGTCACGAAAACAGTGACCTCCTTCTGCATAATGTCCAGGACTTCCTCCTTGTGGAATATCTTCTGCACGTTCTCATCGTTCTTGGCCCCGGTTTCGATCGCTTCGCGCAGACGAGGCAGCATGTTGTCCAGCGTGTCGGCCATGCGATTGACCTCCTTGCGAGACTGCTCGATGCCGATGATCGGCGTTTCGGCCATATGTGCGTCAAGCATGGTCAGGTGCGGAGTCTCCTTGAACTGTTGATCGGGAACGAAGCGGGTCAGCAAGGCCGCCAGTTGATTGACGAAAGGCATGAACACCAGCGTGTTGACGACATTGAATCCGGTATGAACCGCGGCGATTGCGGCGGCGATGTGCGGGAAGTTGATCACTTCCTTTCCGTTTTCCATCGCGGTGGTGTTCGCATAAGGGTCAATGCCGATAACGCTCTCGACAAAGCGGACGTACGGGCTGAACAGTGCGGTTATCACCAGCACGCCGGCTATGTTGAATATGGCGTGAGCGTAGGCGGCGCGTTTGGCGATGGTGGTCGTTCCGATCGAGGCGAGATAGGCGGTGATCGTCGTTCCGATATTCTGTCCCAACACCAGGGCCGCGGCGGTGTGGAACGGTATCACCCCGGTGGTCGCCAGACCCACGGTTATGCCCAGCGTTGCCGACGACGACTGCACGATCATCGTAAGTATGCAGCCGACGCCGGCGCACTTGAGAACTCCGAGGTAGCTGTTGGCCTGGAAAGCCGAGAACCATGCCTCGAACTCCTCCATCCCGCGAATCGGCTTGAATCCGTTCTTCATCAGCTCCAGGCCGAAGAAGATCATGCCGACGCCCATTATCGCCATCGCAAGAAACTTGAGCCTGTCCTTCCTGGCGAAGGCGAAGATCAGTGCGCAAACGCCCATGATCGGAAGACCGTACTTGCCGATCTTAAGCGCGATTATCCAGCCGGTGATGGTGGTGCCGATGTTGGCGCCCATAATCACGCCGATAGCCTGGGTGAGGGTCATGAATCCGGCGTTTACGAATCCGACGACCATAACGGTGGTGACTGAACTGGACTGGACCAGACAGGTCACGCCGGTGCCGACGGCCATTCCCATGAAACGGTTGCTGGTCGCCGCCCCGATCATCGTCCGCAGGCGCCGCCCGGCGATGGTCTGAAGCCCCTCGGACATGTACTTCATGCCCAGCAGGAAAATGCCGAGTCCCGCGATTACGTCAAAGGCCATTTTCACTACGAGTAGAGTATCGAATGAAGAACCCGCTTCTGCGATCATGTCTTGATCTCCGATTTATATGCGATGTTTCACCCGGGCTTGTCTTGCCACGGACCTTTTCGTAAGTTATTGTCGCACTTGATGACTAAGAGCGCATTTGCACTTTGTTAAGATTGCGCTAATGTTCCCGAACCGCGGCAGGAGCGAGATGTCAAAACGGCGCATCGTAATCGTGGAGGATGAAGCAGACATGGCCGAACTGATCGCCATGCGACTGCAGCGCGAGCACTACGAGGTGACGGTATGCAATGACGGTCTGGACGCCCTTGGCGTCATAGTCGCAGATCCGCCCGACCTGGTCATTCTGGACCTTATGCTCCCGGGGATGTCGGGCAAGGAGATCACCACCCGCCTGCGGGCCAACAGCCGGACAGCCGACCTGCCGATCATCATGCTGACGGCCCTGTCTGAGGAAACCGACGTTGTTGTAGGTCTGCACATAGGAGCCGACGACTACATGACCAAACCGTTCAGCATGTCGGTGCTCGTGGCGCGAATATCCGCTCTCCTGCGGCGGGCCGAACAGCAGCGGGCCGACATCGAACAGACCCTGTCGGCCGGCCCGATCGAAATCGATCTCGATCGACACAGGGTTCGCCTCGACGGACGGGACGTATCGCTGACGTTGACGGAGTTTCGCCTGCTGGCGGCGATAGTTACAGCGTCGGGCAGAGTTCTGCAGCGAGATCAACTCATCGACTCGGCAATGGGTCCCGACACGATCGTCACCGATCGCACGATAGACGTCCACATGACGGCGCTGCGAAAGAAGCTCGGCGAGGCGCGAAAGTACATAAGAACTGTTCGAGGAGTAGGTTACAAGCTCGCGGGGAGCGAAGACAGCCCCTGAGACCCCGGCAATCATCGGGAGTGCGCAATGAAACGACTCTGTCTGCTGATCAAACTGTTCATGGGCAACCTTCTGCTGGTGGGCGCTGTGGTCGCCGTGGGGCTGATCGTCTCGTACGACGGGCTCAACACGTGGTTCATGCGGCACAATCGAACCGCACAGGATCAGGCCGCCGACATGGCCGCTCGATACTTCGAGGATACCCCGCCGGCAACGCAGGCTCAACTGAATCAGGCGGTCAGGGAACTCCTGGGCGAATCGGAGATGAGGCTTACGGTTATCGCCGACGACGGAGGGGTGCTGGGCGACAGCATCGCAGACCCGACGAGCATGGACAAACACAACACCCCGGACCGGCCCGAAGTCCTGGCCGCGATCGAAGGGCGCAACGGGGCCGACACCCGGCGCAGCAAGACCACCTCGGTCGAGTACCGCTACGTAACAAGACCGGTCATGCGGGACGGAAAAGTCGCCGCGGTCGTTCGGCTGGCGATGCCGGTGCGGGCGATCGCCGAAGACAGATCGCTTGTCCGAGAGACGCTGGTCTGGACGATCTCGGCGACCTCGGCCGTCGCGGCGGCGCTGGCGATACTGATGAGTTGGATATGGTACGCCCCGCTCAACCAGATCACCCGGACGGCCGAACAACTGGCGGCCGGGAATCTCGACGCCCGGGCCGAGGTAAGCGGAGCCGACGAACTGGCGGGGTTGGCCCGAACGCTGAACGGCATGCGCGACAACCTGGCCAGACAGATCCGCGCCGCCGAGACCCAGCGCCGGCAGCTCAGCTCCGTCGTCGAAAGCCTCCGCGAAGGCGTAGTGGCGCTGGACAAGACCGGGCATATCGTTCTGGTCAACAGTTCTGCGTTCGATCTGCTGGATCTCGACGAGGCGGACCTCACCGGGCGCGAATTCAAATCAGTGATAACAGGCGGGCAGGTGCTGGATCTGTACTACAAACTCATGTCCGCCGGAGAATCGGTTGACGGACAGGCCCATGACGGCGGCAGGACGCTGGATATCCACGCCGCGCGCGTCAAGGCCGGATCGCCGGGGGGAATCGCGGTGCTCATGGTTCTTCGGGACGTCACGGAGATCGAGCGGGCTTCGGCGATGAAGGCCGAATTCGTCGCAAACGCCTCCCACGAACTGCGTACTCCGCTGGCGACGATTCGCGCCGCGGCCGAAACGCTCGGCGACAGTGCCGACAGTCCGCAGGCGGTTGAGAAAGTCGCGGCGATACTCGACCGTCACATAACGCGACTGGAGCAGATGACCAACGACCTGTTGAATCTGCATCTGATCGAGACGTCGTCGGACCAGGGGAGCGTCACGGAAATCTCCCTGGACGCCCTTGCCGAGCATATCCGAGACGATCACGGCAACCAGTCCCGAGACGCCGGGGTCGATCTGAGCGTATCGATCGACCCGGATGATTTCACCTTCAAATCCAACATCACGCTATGGCGTCTGATCGTGGACAATCTCGTGGGCAACGCGCTGAAATTCACCCCCGGCGGCGGGATGGTGACCTGCAGGCTCACCGGGCGATCCGGCGGAGTGACGCTGAACGTCACCGACACCGGAGGCGGGATACCGCCGGAAATCCAGGCGCGCGTATTTGAACGATTCTTCCAGGCCGCCGCCTGCCGATCCGGCGACGCGGCGGTCCGCGGAACGGGACTGGGGCTGGCGATAGTGAAACACGCGATCGATCGCCTGGGTGGGAGCGTCTGGCTGGAAAGCGCGCCGGGCGAGGGGACCTCGGTGACGATCGAGCTTCCGCTGAAGCCCGACGAGGCTTGAGGCGCATGGGAGAGTATATGTTTTTCAGGCTTGGATTGGGAGGCCGACTGACCGATACTAACGTCCGGTCATGAACGAAGAACACACACCCGAAAACGACGCGTCAGAGTTGGAGGCGCTGCGCAAAGCGCTGTCCGAGACCCAGGCGACCCTGCGCAGGCTGCGGTCAATCGTTGACGCGAGTCCGGCAGTGGTCTTCCTGTGGGGAGTGTCCGACGGATGGCCGGTCGAATTCGTATCCGAAAGCATAAGCCAATTCGGGTACTCAGCCCGGGAGTTGGTGTCCGGCGAAATCTCCTGGCCGGACGTAACCTGCCCCGAAGACGTCCGCCGCCTTGAAACCGAAGTCGACGACTACCTGGCGCGCGGAGTCGAGCAGTTTGATCAGGAGTATCGCATTGTCACCAAGTCAGGCGACATTCGCTGGATAGAGGACCGCAACAGGGTCATCCGCGACGCGGACGGACAGATCACGCACATCCAGGGCATGATAGTCGACATCACCAAACGCAAGGAGATGGAAGCCGCCTTGCGGGACAGCGAAGCGGGCCTCAAAGCGGTCCAGCGACTCGCCGGCGTGGGC
>Ga0180430_10000501_pt1 | contig 42285 bp, 35 predicted proteins | sample SS_ome_9_FD_132999 | JGI IMG/M metagenome (GOLD analysis project Ga0180430, IMG submission 132999) | Hypersaline lake sediment archaeal communities from the Salton Sea, California, USA - SS_1_S_2 metaG | ecosystem: Environmental > Aquatic > Non-marine Saline and Alkaline > Hypersaline >...
AAAAACTCTTTGAATAGCCGTCAGAAAAACGCTCGGAATAGCTGGCGAAGGAATAAAATAATAACCGGACCCCAACGCTGAAGTATATATCAGCATTTGGGGTCCGGTTCTTTATGGCTTAAAACTGGTTAAGCGATTTCCGGTTCAGAGGTTGTGTTTCTTCATAAAATCCCCGATCACTGAACCCAGGTTCGGATCCCCGATCTCCTGGAGATCATAGAATACCCTGGTATTTGGTTTTTTAATATTGATGATCCTGTTCAGGTCAATGGGTGTGCCGATCACCACTGCGTCGCATGCCGTCCCGTTGATGGTTGCCTCCAGGTCCTTCAATTGTTGTTCCCCGTATCCCATCGCGGGAAGCAATGTGCCTATTTCAGGGTAGATCTCGAAAGTCTCCTTCAGTTTTCCAACGGTATATGGACGCGGGTCTACCAGTTCTGAGGCACCGAATTTCCGTGCAGCAACAATACCGGCACCAATCTTCATCTCTCCATGGGTAAGGGTGGGACCGTCTTCCACGACCAGCACCTTCTTGCCCCTGATAACAGCAGGATCATCCACCTTGATCGGAGATGCGCCATCGATCACGATTGCACCCGGATTGATCGCTTCAATGCTGTCCCTGACCACCTGGATGTTTTCAGGAGCGGCACTGTCCATTTTATTGATCACGATCACGTCTGCAATACGCATGGTGACTTCTCCCGGGTAGTAGGAAAGTTCATGTCCCGGCCTGTGGGGATCGGCCACGGTAACAGTGAGGTCGGGTTGGTAGAACGGGAAATCGTTGTTCCCCCCATCCCACAATATGACATCACAACCATCCGGATCGTTTTCCGCTTCGCGCAAAATGGCCTCATAATCCACCCCGGCATAGATCACATTCCCACGCACCACATGGGGTTCATATTCTTCCATTTCCTCTATGGTACACTTGTGTCTGGCGAGGTCTTCGACAGTGGCGAAGCGCTGGACCTTCTGGGCCACGAGGTCGCCATAGGGCATCGGGTGGCGGATGGCCACCACCTTGAGGCCTTTTTCCATCAACAGTTCGATGATCCTTCTCGAGGTCTGGCTTTTCCCGCATCCTGTGCGGACTGCGCCGACGGCGATGACCGGCTTGTTGCTCCGGATCATGGTGTCCCTGGTTCCGAGTAATTCAAAATTGGCGCCGGCGGCATTGACAACAGCGCTGATATTCATCACTTTCTGATATGGCAGGTCACTGTAGGAAAATACACATGTGTCTGCTTCCAGGTCCCTGATCAGGCCAGGCAATTCCGCCTCCGCGTAGATGGGAATTCCATCCGGATACAACGATCCTGCCAGCTCGGCCGGGTACTTCCTGCCATCAATGTCAGGTATTTGCGCTGCGGTAAAGGCCACCACCTTATACGCATCGTTATCCCTGTAAACGGTATTGAAATTATGAAAATCCCTTCCTGCAGCACCAATAATGATGATTCTTTTCTTTGACATATTTGAATGGTTTTAGCGTTTCTGATATGAACAAATTTAGCGAAATCACCCCTTGGCGCTCGGAATTATGCTGAACAAAAGGTTTTATGGTTAATTGTCGAAAAATCAGTATATTAATACGCAAATAGCAGGTATTTATGTTTTCTGTATGTTTTTTAACGTATGAATTGGAACAAGTTTTGTTTGATATACGTAGGATTTAACAGGTTTTGAATATCTTGCCGCGCATAATTTACAATCAGCCAGATGAATTTTCTTGCCCATACATATCTTTCCGGGTGCAATGAGCAGATCATTGTAGGGAACTTCATGGGCGATTACGTGAAGGGAAAAAACTATATGCATCTTCCGGAGCTGGTGCGCAAGGGTATACTGATTCACCGCGATATCGACACTTTTACAGACACCCATTCCATAACCCGTAGAAGCCGTCTCAGGCTGGTGGAGCGATATCATAAATACGCCGGTGTGATCGTGGATATTTTCTATGATCATTTCCTGGCCAGTTGCTGGATGGATTATTGCGGGATCCCCTTACGCGATTACGTGGACCGCATCTATGATCTGCTGAAACGTAACTACAAGGCTCTTCCACAAGGGATCAAAGTGTGGTTTCCCACCTTCCTTGAAAACAACTGGATGCTGGCCTACCAGCGGGTGGAAGGGATTGAGCTGGTGCTCGACCGTATGTCTGCCAATACCAGCCTGCCCGACCACACTGCCTTTGCCATTGAGCGGTTGCGGGGGGAATATGATGCATTCAGCCAGGATTTCCGGGATTTCTTTCCACAGATTATAAGTTTTATAGAAGACAAATACGGCGTGGATATCACGTCACAGGTTGACTGGAAGGAGGGTTGCGGGGATAGTGGTGTGAAACAAACGAAGGCCGAATAGGCTTATGCGGATACAACCCTGGTCGTTCTGCTTCGTTATTATTGCCTCCATCATGCCCGGCCCGGATACTGCCTGTACCCAGGTTACCTTGCCCGCAGATCTTATGCCGACTGGAGGTCTTCCGAGGAGAGGGATCTGCCTGGAAGTTTGTTGATTTTCATAAGTTTATGGTATTCTTTCTGGTAGAAGAATTCCTTTTCGCCAAAGGCAGGTTCCAGTTCATTCAGCCAAAGTGCCTTCGGATCATATTTTGCGAAGAAGGGTTTTCCCACCCACTCCGGTACCCTTCCCTGGATAAAGTCGAGCACGTAGACCTTCTCTCCCCTGATTTCACTTATCCCGGAGATGCAGACCTTGCCGGGGCCAGCAGACATTGAGGGTCCGCGAACAGTGCGGCAGATACCGCTGACCTGCTGATAGGCATCCCTGAAGATGTTCAGGGCGCTTTCCATATTCACTCCGAAGTAGTTCTGCGCACCAGTATCCCGGGCCATAAACATATAATAGGGGATCATGCCCATATCGACCTGTTTACGCCACATCGTTGCCCATACATCAGCGTCTGCATTGATATGGTTCAGGATGGGAGACTGCGTCCGGATCTGCGCACCGGTTTCTCGAATTTTTCTTACCGCTGCGGTAACCGCTTCCGTTTCCAGTTCCCTGTGATGGTTGAAATGTGCCATCAGTGCCAGGTGTATGCCCCTGTCAGATACTTTCTTAAAGAGATCAAGGATTTCCTGTGCATCCGGATCCGTCAGGTACCTGTAAGGCCAGAATGAAAGCGATTTGGTGCCTATACGAATGACTTTCACATGGGGCAGGTCGGCGTCCAGTATCGCATTGATATAGTCTTTTAAAATACTGGCTTTCATAACCATTGGGTCTCCTCCTGTGAAAAGCACATCGGTGATTTCCGGATTTTGCTTCAGGTATTCGATCATCAGGCCGGTCTGTTTCATTGCAAATTTGATTTCGCTCATGCCTGTGAACTGCGGCCACCTGAAACAAAATGTACAGTATGCATGACAGGTTTGTCCCTGGGAGGGAAAGAACAGCATGGTTTCCCTGTATTTATGCTGTATTCCCCTGATCTTTTCCCCGTTCAGTGTGGGTACGTTATGTTCCAGCTGACCGGCGGGGTGGGGGTTCATTTTTTCACGGATGCTGTTGACAAAAGTGAGCAATTCTTTTTTAGGTGTATTCCTTTCAAGCATCCGGGACAACTCGTTGAAATCATACCTGGTAAGCATGTCCTTTTGGGGAAAATTGAGGATGAACATCGGATCATTTTCGAAATTGTCCCAGTCAATCAGTTCATTCACAACATAATTGTTGGTTTTAAACGGGAGGACCTGGGCGACTGTTTTGATCGCTGATCGCTGTACACTATCGAGGTTGGAAAGTTGCGGGATTTCCAGGTAGTTACGGCTGTTATATGCTTTGTATTCTTTCATGTTCAAATTTTTTGCCGGTGAAAAATTCAGCATCAAAAATTCAGGCAGGGGTACAAAGGTACAAAAAAACGGGCATTTTTCCAGATTTTCCTTGGGCCGGGACTCTGTCAGAGGCGGTCGCCGGACCCAATCCTGCTTGCCTCAGCAGGTTGGAAGCCTATGTTCTGTAACATTTAAAAGATGGATGTTACCTGAGCAATTCAAGGCGGTTTGAATCCAGTTTCAGGAAGATGAATAAAAAGAGTGTAAATGCCAGCAGGGACGAACCACCGTAGGAGAAAAAGGGCAGGGGAATGCCAATAACGGGAAGCAGTCCGATGGTCATGCCAATGTTTACGGTAAAATGCACAAACAGGACAGCAACCAGTCCATATCCGTAGATGCGGCTGAAATGCGACCTTTGCCTTTCCGCGAGGATCACCAGTCTTGTGATCAGCACCACGAACAGGATGACCACCAGCGCGGTACCGATAAATCCCCATTCTTCACCCACCGTACAGAAGATGAAATCGGTGCTCTGTTCCGGGACAAACTGCAGCTTGGTCTGTGTTCCTTTCAAAAACCCTTTGCCGGCGAATCCTCCTGAGCCGATGGCGATTTTCGACTGGTTGACGTTGTACCCTACACCCTGGGGATCATCTTCCATACCAAGGGTCACATAAATACGTTGTTGCTGGTGTTCCTTCAGGAGATTGTTCATGGCGTAGTCGACAGAAATCACAAACAGGACTGCCACGAACATCCCGACAAGGATTTTGAGCATGGCTGGCTGCCGCGACTTGAGGGCTGCGACAAGCGAAGCAATGCTGGCCCCTGCGAAGGCAGCCAGTGTGACATAGTAAACGGGATATTTCATGCCGGTAAAATAATTCACTGCGAAGAGCAGGCCGAAGATTAAAATACCGGGTATGAATATTTTGGTAACAACCTTTTTACCTCCCACGTTGAACCTGAAGAGAAAAAGTGCCACCAGCCAGATGCCCAGAACGATCAGGCTCTTGTCAGTAAGCAGGGTGATAATAAAAAGAACTGCCAGGCTGGCGCCCAGTATCATTGTGTTCTGGGAAAACCCTTCCCGGTAAAGCACGAGGAGAAATGCAAAATATACCAGGGTGGATCCCATATCGGGCTGAACCAGGATCAACAGTGCAGGGGTAAAAATGATCATTCCGGCCAGTACAAGTGAACGTTTGCTTTTCAGCGTGAAGCCATGTGAGGAGAGCAGTCGCGCAAGTGCAAGTGCAGTAAAAGGTTTGGCAAATTCCGAAGGCTGGAACTGGAATCCGCCCAGTACGAACCACGATTTGGCACCGTTGATCTCTTTTCCGAACAGGAACACCGCGATCAGCATCAGGACCATAACTCCGTATAAAGGGTAAGCAAAAAATGGAAAAAACTTGGCATACAGGATGAATACGAGCACGATGAGTAGGATGGAAACCCCGATCCATATCAGCTGTTTGCCGTAACGCTGGGACACATCCAGGATTGTTCCATCGCCATTCATGATATTGGCTGAGTATATATTCATCCAGCCAAAAACGATGAGCAGCATCCATATCAGAATGGAAATCCAGTCCACATTTGCATATAAGTTATTCCTCCGGGCCATATTTACTCCTTCACCTTATCTTGATCAGTTTGTCAACACTTACGTTCTTTGTCCACGCTCTCATTCAGTTTACCCTTCCTTTTCATCATCGGTGTCTGCAGTGTCCTGCGCCGCTTCTTCTTTCTTCTTTTTCCTGGTATTTCCATTCAATACATACTGCTCCAGCCAGGTCCTGTTGGTTGCACCCTTCAGGTAGTGTTCAATCATCAGGCTGGCAATGGGGGCTGCCCACGTACCGCCGAATCCTTCGTTTTCAACGTACACTGCCATTGCAATCTGCGGATCATCTTTTGGGGCGAAAGCGATGAAGATGGAATGGTCCTCTCCATGCGGGTTTTCGGCAGTACCTGTTTTACCGCAGACGGTGATATCCTGTATTTTGGCAATGCGTGCAGTGGAACCCTGACCGCCATTTACTGCCAGGTCCATTCCTTCCACGATAGGTTCATAATGTGCTGCATCAATGGTTGTATAATGCTTCTCCCGGTATTTCGGATCAATATCCAGTTCACCTTCGATCTCCTTTGCAAGGTGGGGCGTATAGAACCACCCCCTGTTGGCGATGGTGGCGGTCATGCTGGCCATCTGCAGGGGTGTGATCAGCAACTCACCCTGTCCGATGGCCATGGAGATAATTGTCAGGAAATTCCAGTGCCCGCTGGTATAGTAGCGATCGTAATAAGCTGCTGTAGGGATGTTTCCCTTCAGCTCGTTTGTAAAGTCCGATCCGAGTTTTTCGCCAAATCCGAAGGAAGTCACATGGTCCCTCCAGTGGTTGAACGCCTCCTCGGTGTTCTCGTAGTCGGGATCTTCCATGATCCTTCTGAAAACGTTACAGTAATAGGTATTGCAGGAATGCTGGATGCTTTCCACCAGGTTCAGGGGAGCCCTGTGTGTGTGGCATCCCACATGAACTCCGCGGTAATAATATCCATAATCGCAGTAGTAGGAGGTGGTCGTGTGGAGCACCCCTTCCTGCAGTCCGATCAGCGCATTGATGGTCTTGAAGGTCGACCCCGGGGGGTACTGCGCCATCAGGGCCCTGTTGAACAGGGGATTCAGGGTATCTGCTGAGAGTTTGCGGATGGTTTCACCAAGGTTCCGGCCGGTAAGCATATTGGGATCCACTGTGGGGGAACTGACCATGGTGAGGATTTCGCCCGAGGCGGGTTCTATGGCCACGATACTTCCGACAAATTCCTGCATCAGTTTTTCACCATATTCCTGCAGATCTGCATCCAGTGAAACGGTCATGTTCCTGCCGACTTTCACCGGCTTGTCGTATTTCCCCTCTTCGTAGGAGCCGATGATGCGGTTGTGGACATCCTTCAGAAAGATCTTCAGACCCTTTTCCCCCCTGAGGATGTGTTCATATGATTTTTCAATCCCGATCACCCCGATATAGTCGCCCATGGCATAATAGGCGTTTTCCTCCAGGATTCGTTTGTCCACTTCCCCGATATATCCAAGGAGATGGGAAGCAACGGGACGTGCATATTTGCGGAGCGTCCTGGACTGAAGGGAAAAACCGGGAAACCTGTACATCTTTTCCTGGAGGATCGCAGCCACATCAAAGCTGACCTGTTTCATGAAAACGGATCGCACCCGCCAGGAATAATCCTTGGCACGTTGCAGCCTTTCTTCGAGATCCTGTTTTGTAATGTCGAGGATACTGCAGAACCCGGTGGTATCGAATGTACGAACATTGTTAGGAACCACCATGATGTCATAGGCAGCCTGGTTAGAGACAATCAGCTCGTTGTTGCGGTCATAGATCAGTCCCCTGGCCGGGTACACAACCACGTGACTCTGGGAGTTATTGAGTGCTGAAACCTTGTAGGAGCTTTCCACTACCTGCAGGAAAAAGAGGCGCACGATGAATACCAGTCCAATCAGGACCGTGAATACAATAAACACGTATCGTCTGTTGTCGAATAAGTTCATCTATTTCCTGAAGATAAAAAACTGGCTCAATATGATTGTCGATGTGGTCAGAGCAGTGCTCAGAATGACCCGCAGTAAAGTAGTAAAAAAATACTGGAAGTGGAAAACTTCCACATAAAAGAGCACCAGGTGGTGCATGAAAGTGAGGATGGCTGCATATCCGGCAAACCAGCCGAAGCCATAATAGTGTATCCGCGGGTAGGTTTCGGGTTCGTAGCCGTCTCTTGGTGCAAACATGCTGAGGACCCACGGGCGCATAAAGGCCATCAGCACCGCTGCGGCTGTATGCATCCCCAGGGTATTGGTAAAAAGATCGATGCTCAGTCCCAGGAGGAATCCGGCTACCAGCAGCAACCACCTGGGCGTTTCAAAGGGCATCAGAAGTATGAAGAGTACATAAAAATAGGGATTGAGGTATCCGCCCAGCAATACATTATCCAGTAACAGCACCTGTACCAGGATAAGAATAATGAACCGGATGATATTTCGTGCCAGTAATCTGATCATTGCTTCAGTGATGCTTCGAGTTCCACTTGTTCTTCCCTGTTGAAATTATTGATCACGTTGACGTGAAACAGTTTCTGAAAATCTGTTCCAAGCTGAATACGGATGATATAGAAATTCCCTTCCTGCTGTTCCACTTCCTTTACATTACCCACAAACAGTCCCTCGGGAAATACTGCCGAATATCCGCTGGTAACAATGGAGTCTCCGATTGCAACATCTGCATGAAAGGGGATCTCATTCAGGCTGGCAACGCGGTGGGACATTCCTTCCCAGCTGAGAATACCCACGAAATTATTTTTGCTGATTTTCACACTCAATCTGAAATCCCGGTTAATGACGGGGATCACCGTTGAATAGTTGTCAGAACTTTCCAGCACGATCCCGACAATGCCCTGTGGCCCGATAACGCCCATATCGCTTGCAACGCCCTGCCTCCGACCCTTGTTAATGGTGAGGTAGTTGAATTGCTTATAAAGGGTGCTGTGAACGATCTCTGCCGGGAAGAAGAAATAATCTCCTACCTGGCCGGAATTCACAACAGTATCACCTAACTGCTCATCCAGGGCACGGATCCTGTTCCTGAGCCTGGTGTTTTCCTCCACCAGGATCTTGTTGGTAGCCCCCAGGTTCATGTATTCCCGGGCACCTTCAACTGCCTCGAACAGTGTGCCGGTGATTTCCCTGTTTGCATTGACCAGTATACTGTGCTGGTAACGGTTGTTGTTACTCAGCATGATGATGGCCAGGGTTTCCAGCAAAATGAAAACCAGCACATAGTTATACTTTCTCAGCAGTAAGAGAAGGCCTCTCATGAGCTATTGTCTGTGGTCTATTTCATCAGGAACGGGAATTTGTCCACGTTCTTCAGTGCAATTCCTGTTCCCCGGGCAACGGCCTGCAGCGGATCTTCGGCAATATGGAACGGAATGGATATCTTATCACTCAGTCTTTTGTCGAGCCCCCTGAGCAGTGCTCCGCCGCCTGCCAGGTATATTCCCCTTGCCACGATATCGGCATACAATTCCGGTGGTGTTTGCTCCAGTACAGAGAGCACGGCAGTTTCAATCTTCGACAATGATTTGTCGAGACAGTGTGCAATTTCCTGGTAGGAGATGGGAATCTCGATGGGCATGGCGGTCATCAGGTTGGGCCCCCTGACATTAAAGTCTGTGGGCGGGTCTTCCAGTTCCGGAAGAGCTGATCCCACGTGGATCTTGATCTCTTCGGCCGTTCTTTCACCTATCTTGATATTGTGCTGGTGCCGCATATAGGTTTGGATATCATTGGTGAACCCGTCGCCTGCGATCCTGATGGACTGGTTGCATACGATACCTCCGAGTGCGATCACGGCGATTTCGGTGGTTCCTCCCCCGATATCCACCACCATACATCCGTCAGGAGCCTCCACATCCAGCCCGATGCCAATGGCTGCTGCCATGGGTTCGTAGATCATATAGACATCACGTCCTCCGGCATGTTCCGATGAATCGCGCACCGCACGGATCTCCACTTCTGTACTCCCGGAAGGAATGCAGACGACCATTTTCAGGGAGGGAGTGAACAGCCTCTTCTTCTGGTTGATCATCTTGATCATTCCCCTGATCATCTGTTCTGCTGCGTGAAAGTCAGCGATCACACCGTCCCGCAAGGGTCGGATGGTTTTTATATTCTCATGGGTCTTGCCGTGCATCTGCCGTGCTTTCTCCCCGATGGCAATCAACTTCCCGGTGTGCTGGTCAATGGCAACAATCGATGGTTCATTCACAACCACCTTGTCGTTGTGAATGATGATCGTATTGGCCGTACCCAGGTCAATTGCGAGTTCCTGCTGAAATGAAAAAAATCCCATCTATTCTGAATCTATTGTTTAATGTTTAAAATGTCTGAATCCGGTAGTGACCATGGACATCCCATGCTGGTCGCAATAATCGATTGAATCCTGGTCCCTTACTGATCCCCCCGGCTGAATCACCGCTGTAATTCCTGCTTTGTCAGCGATCTCCACACAATCGGGAAACGGGAAGAATGCGTCTGATGCCATCACGGCTCCCTGTAAATCGAATTTAAAATGTGTTGCCTTGGCGATGGCCTGTTCCAGCGCATCCACCCTGGAGGTCTGGCCAACACCCGATGCAAGCAATTGCTGGTTTTTTACCAGTACGATCGCATTGGATTTTGTATGTTTTACCAGTTTATTGGCAAAAAGAAGGTCATCGACCTGTCCTTGAGACGGTTGTTCTTTTGTGACCACTTTTAGTTCTTCAGGAACCTCGGTTTTGTCATCGCGGTCCTGGCCAATAAAGCCGTTGAGCACTGTGCGAATGTTCCTGTGCTGAAGCGTACCGTCTTTCAGCACCAGGATGATCCTGTTTTTCTTGGATTTCAGGATTTCCATTGCTTCTTCGTCATAACCGGGTGCAATGGATACTTCGAAAAAGAGTTTGTTCATCTCTTCGGCGGTTGCAGCGTCAATCACCCTGTTGGTAATAAGTATGCCGCCAAATGCTGAAACCGGATCCCCCGCCAGTGCATCCTTCCATGCATCCGTAAGGTTTTCCCGGGTGGCGATGCCGCATGCATTGTTGTGTTTGAGAATGCCAAATGTCGTGTCTGAAAAATCATTGATCAGTCCAACTGCCGCATCGATATCAAGTAAATTGTTGTAGGAAATCTCCTTGCCCCAGCGCTGGTCGAACATTTTTTCAAAATCGCCATAGAAAAATCCTTCCTGGTGCGGATTCTCGCCGTAGCGTAGTTTTTTTGATCCGCGCACACTTACCTTCAGACTGCCTGACTGGTCCTGGTCGAAATAACCGAATATCTGGCTGTCGTAATGCGAGGAGATGTTGAATGCTTCCCTGGCAAATTCCCTGCGTTGTTCGATCGTGGTTGTTCCGCCGCCCTTTTCCAGCAGGTCACTCAAACCGGTGTACTGTTCCCTTGAGGCTACTACCAGCACATCTTTGAAATTTTTTGCAGCAGCACGGATCAGGGAGATCCCGCCTATGTCAATTTTTTCTATCACATCCGCTTCATCCGCACCTGAGGATACTGTTTCCTCGAAAGGATACAGGTCGACAATTACAAGATCGATTTCAGGAATAGCGTATTCCTTGATCTGACTGGCGTCGTTTTCATTGTCACGACGGGTAAGGATGCCACCGAATACCTTGGGGTGAAGGGTTTTCACCCTTCCTCCGAGAATGGAAGGGTAGCTTGTGAGTGATTCAACGGAAGAGACTTCTGCCCCCTGGGATTCAATGAATTTTTGGGTCCCCCCGGTGGAATAGATCGTCACACCCAGTTGGTTGAGTTGCTGAACGATCTTCCCGAGGTTGTCCTTGTAATAGACAGAAATCAGTGCGGAACGAATCTTTTTTGTTGTGCTCATACAGAATTTTTATACAATGACCGAGTTAGTAATAAAGGAGTTGTGAAGGTACTTATTTTACACCTGTTGAACAAGCATGCTGAAAGTTAGCCGCAATGTTTTAACTTGCGTAAAAATACGGTGCAAAATTAACAAACCTTTTACTAGTTCCTAACAATGGTATGATGATTATTTTCAGGTTGTTTTGGGAGAGCCTGGTCATGGCAGTCCAGACCTTCAGGGGAAACAGGCTCAGATCGATGTTGACCCTCCTCGGGATTACCATCGGTATATTCGCGATCATATCGGTATTTACAGCCGTGGATTCCCTTGAAATGAATATCAGGGAGAGCGTTTCCTCTCTTGGTGATGATGTGGTATACATTCAGAAATGGCCGTGGGCTCCGCCTGAAGGGGAGGAGGATTATCCCTGGTGGAAATACCTGAACCGCCCGCTGGTTACGATGAAAGAGAATGACTACATCCGCAATAATTCCCGCCTGGCCGCTCAGTCCTGCCTGGTGGCTACCACGCAGCGAACCGTGAAGTATGGGAACAACAGTGCCGAAAACATAACGATCATGGGAGCTTCAGACGGTTTCCAGGAGATCAGGTCCTTCGAAATTGCGGAAGGCCGGTACTTTTCGCCTTTCGAGGTTACCGGGGGAAAAAATATTGCTGTTGTAGGCGCAGACCTCGCTGAGGAGTTATTCGAATCTGAGAGCCCGGTTGGAAAAGAGGTGAAAATCTCAGGCTTCAAGGTAACGATCCTGGGTGTCACAAAAAAAGAGGGACAGGGTACGTTTGATGACAATAACCTGGATGAGCTGGTTTTGCTTCCCATTCATTTTATGAAAAACATTGTTGATCTTCGCAGTGAAAGTGCAAATCCGCAGATATGGGTGGAGGCCAGAGAGGGTGTGGATGTGGATGATCTCTCCATGGAGCTTACGTCACTGTTGCGGTCCGTGCGCAGACTCAGCCCGATGGATGAGAACAATTTTGCGCTCAACCAGACCAGCATCATCAATAACCAGCTCGACCAGTTGTTCAAGGTGATCAATATCGCCGGTTTTTTCATTGGAATTTTCTCCATTATCGTGGGAGGATTTGGTATTGCAAATATCATGTTCGTCTCGGTCAAGGAGCGGACCCATATCATCGGGATTGAGAAGGCCATTGGTGCCAAAAACTGGTTCATCCTGATGGAATTCCTTGTTGAATCCATTATTCTTTCACTGATTGGCGGGGTTGTCGGGCTGCTTATTATCGGTATCGGGACCCTGGTCATCAACCTTACAGGTAATTTCACCATGTACCTAACCATGGGAAATATTTTGCTGGGACTGGGAATTTCGTCAGCTATCGGACTGATCAGCGGATTTGCACCGGCCTGGCAGGCAGCGCGCATGAATCCCGTGGTGGCGATCAATACTACTTTCTGAACCATCCCAAAAGGGCAGGGAACATTACAGGTCTGGATCGATGAGCGGGAACAGGTACAGCCATGCTGAATTCATTATTACAGTCACCGCACAGTGCATTGGGAGACCTACTGTACATGTGATCCTGCCAGACAACCGGGAAAGTTCAATTGAATGGAGATTGCTCAGATGACAGCGAACACATCGTACAGTACCCGGCCCATTAAGAAGTAGATGAATAATCCCATGATGTCGTTGGTGGTGGTGATAAACGGACCGGTAGCGAGTGCCGGATCCAGCTTCATTTTATCCAGGAACAGGGGGATCATGGTGCCGAAGATGGCCGCAAAAATGATCACGACAAACAATGAAATGCTTACCGTATAGGTAAGGGCCAGTCCCTGCTGCATAATCAGGTTGTATGCCAGCAACAGCAGGGAGAGGATCAGTCCGTTCATGATCGCGACAAAAAACTCTTTTACCAGTTTCCTGAATGTGCTTTCCAGGCCGAGGCTGTTGCTTGCCAGGCCCTGGACGATGATTGCCGATGACTGGATTCCAACGTTTCCCGCCATGGCGGCGATCAGTGGAATGAAGAATGCCATCTCTGGATTCAGCTTGATATCCCCTTCGAAATTGGAGATCAGTGCGGCAACAAGGACGCCGCCGACCAGTCCGATGATCAGCCAGGGGAGGCGTGCACGCGACAACCGCAGTGGTGAGTCAGTGGTCTCCACATCCGATGAGATACCAGAAGCCATCTGGTAGTCTTTTTCTGCTTCGTCCCTGATCACGTCCACGATGTCGTCAATGGTGATCCGGCCAAGCAGTCGCCCGATGCTGTCCACCACAGGCAAAGCCACGAGGTCGTATTTTTCCATGATCTGGGCCACTTCTTCTGAGGGCGTATCTGTGCGGACGAACCTGACTTCCTTCTCGTAAATGTCTTTAATAATCGTACTGCCCGTGGCAATCAGCAATGCTTTCAGGGAGACGATCCCGGTAAGTATATTGTCATCATTGACAACGTATATATAGAACAGGTCATCGACCTCTTCTGCCTGCTTGCGCATTTCGCGAAGACAGGTGGTAAGGCTCCAGTTCTCGTTCACCTTGATCAGCTCCTTGGCCATCAGACCTCCAGCGGAGTGCTCGTCGTATGAGAGGAGATCCACGATGTCGCCGGCCTGTTCGATGTCCTTAATGTGCTTCAGTACCTCCTGCTTCACCAGGTCATCCAGGTCAGCAATTACGTCTGCGGCATCGTCGGAGTCCATGTTGTTGATGAACTGGCTGGCGATCTCTTCTGCCGGCAGGGCCCTGAGGAACTGCTCCCTGTCATCCTCTTCGAGTTCCACGAGTACATCGGATGCTACTTTCGGATCGAGGATCATGTACAGGTACTTGACTTCATCGATATTGAGCTCCTGGTAGATCTCTGCAATATCAGCAGGGTGCAGGTCGTTCATCATTGCCAGTGCTGCCTTGTCATCCCTGGCTTCGATGATCGCCCTCAGTTCGCTGATATATTCCCTGGTGAGTTCCAGATTCATGATCTTTGAGGCTTTGGATGTTTTACATCCGCGATGAAACAAAATTTGTCAGTTCAATGAATTCCCCGACGCCCAATTGTTCAGGGCGCATGGACAGGAGTTCATTTTCGTCACCCAAAGTTAGTAAAATTGTTCTTAGAGAGTTACGAATTGTCTTGCGTCTTTGATTGAAAGTTGTCTTTACCACCCGGAAAAACAACGCCTCGTCACAATCCAGCTTTGTCGTGTCATTGCGGGTAAGGGTAAGTACTGCAGATTTCACCTTGGGCGGTGGAAAAAAGGAACCTGGGTTCACGCTGAACCTGTACCGTGGCTCGTAAAAGGCCTGCAGAAGCACGGAAAGAATCCCGTAGGTTTTGGAGCCGGGGGGTGCTGCGATCCTGTCGGCAACCTCTTTTTGCAGCATGCATACCACCGAATCCACCCTGTCGCGGTGAGCGAGGATCCTGAACAGGATCTGACTTGATATATTGTACGGGAAATTACCAATGATATGCAGGGAGGATTCCCGGAGCACCGGATCATCCATTTTAAGAAAATCTGCATGAAGCAGGGAATCGCGAAGCTGCGGGTATTTGTTGCGGAGGTATGCTACAGATTCACCGTCAATCTCAACGGGAACATACTTTTTAAATGGCTTTTGTACCAGAAAATTTGTCAGCACACCGGTCCCGGGCCCAATTTCTATCACCGTCATTTCCTTTTCCGCAGGCAACAGTTCGACGATCCTTTCCGCGATGGCCGGATCGGTGAGAAAATGTTGTCCCAGGTATTTCTTTGGCTGTACCATAAGCGATAAAAACCGGAATTATTGCCCGCCGCAATTTATAAATATTAAATTTGAAATTTCCTGTATATCGATGAATTATTGGAAAAGGCAGCCGGTACCACGTAACAGGATCATTTGGATAGCCTTCAAGAGAATAATCGATCAATAAGAAGACATAAACCATGAAATACGATTTTGACAGGGTGATAGAACGCAGGGGGACTGACTCGGTGAAATATGATATACTTCAGCCCTTGTTCGGACGGGAGGATCTCCTTCCCATGTGGGTGGCAGATATGGATTTTGCCGTGCCCGATTTTGTACAGGATGCGATTATACGGCGCGCAGAACATGGGGTTTACGGGTATACGGTAAGACCAGGGCGCTATAATGAATCCATTGCAGGATGGATATCGCGCAGGCATGGATGGAATGTGGATCCGGGAAACATTGATTTCAGTCCTGGCGTTGTACCGGCGCTTGTGCTCAGTGTGCTGGGCTATACTGAACCCGGCGACAGGATTCTGGTGCAGTCACCTGTTTATTTTCCATTCTTTTCTTCTATTGAAAACCATGGCAGGGAACTGGTCAATAATCAGCTGGTGGACAATGAAGGTGTGTACAGTATGGATTTTGATGACCTGGAAGAAAAATTCAGGTCAGGTATCCGCATGATGATGTTCTGCCATCCGCACAATCCTGTGGGAAGGGCCTGGTCCATGGAAGAACTGCAGCGGCTTGCTGAGCTTGCAATTCAATATGATGTGCTCATACTGAGTGATGAAATACATTCTGACCTGCTGCTTTTTGGCCACAGGCATATTCCGCTGGCCAGCCTCGGGAAAGAGATCGCCGCGCAGACAATCACATGTATCGCCCCCAGCAAGACTTTTAACCTGGCAGGGCTGCATACATCAGCTGTGATCATAGAAGATCCGGTATTGAAGAAAAAATATGAGAAGATACTGGATGATATCCATATTGGTGGAGGGAACATTTTTGGTTTCGTGGCGCTTGAGGCAGCATACAACAATGGAGATGCCTGGCTGGAACAGCTTCTGAAATACCTGGAGGGGAATTATAAATTCACCAGGGATTTCCTGGATACCCATCTGAAGGGAATCAGGGTTTCTCCGCTTGAAGCCACTTACCTGGCGTGGATAAATTTCGAAATGCTCGGACTGGAAGATAAAGCACTGATGGAGCTGGTGGTAAAGGATGCCGGTCTCGCGCTGGTGGATGGTCCACGTTTCGGTGCGGGAGGCGCACAGTACCTGAGGATGAATATTGCGGCACCACGCTCCGTGATTGAGACGGCCCTGGACCAGATGCTCCAGGCTTTTCAGAAAAAATTCCCGGGAATGTTTTAAATTTATATCGGTGAGATCAAGAATTTCCATATTGTTTCCCGCACTGGTGTATGCCATTTTACTGCTGCTTCTGCTGTCGCTGATTGTATTTCTCAGGGATGCAGGTGACAAGGTCCTGCTGTTGCTTTCAGGAGGAGCAATGGTTATCGTGGTGACTGCTGCGATTCATTTCATTACCGGGGTGTTTCTCCCGCTTCATCACCTGCGCAACCAGTCCAGGAGGCTCAACGATGGCGAACCTTTGCAACATCAAGGTGGAGGTTCTTCCGTTGAGTTCAGGCAGATGGAGGAGGTATTGCAGGAATATGCCGACCGGCGGGGCGAGCTTATCAATGTGCTTACGAAGCTGTCGGAAGGAAATATCGATGAACAACTGCCTGTGAAGGAGCCCGGTGATGTGCTGGGAAAGGCACTTTCATTGTTAAGACAGAGTATCATGCGGCTGAACATCGAATCGCGCAAGCGCAGGAAGCTGGACGAGCAGCAGAACTGGGCGTCGAAGGGATTGGCAAAATTCGGTGAACTGATGCGCGATGCGGGTCCGGATCTCGGGCAACTTTCATCTGTATTGATCAGTGAACTTGCCAGGTACCTGGAGGTGGAAGCAGGGGCTTTGTTCCTGCTGCAATACACCGATGACGGTAAACCATGTTATGTATTGCAGGGTGCCCATGCCTGCGATGAAGCACATAAAATTATAGAATCGTTCGACCCGGGAGAAGGACTGGTGGGCCGTTGCGCGCTTGGCATGGAAACTATTGTTCTTACGGATCTGCCGGAAGATTATATCCGCATACGTTCAGGGCTGGGATCCGGGGATCCTGCCACAGTCATACTGGTACCCATTGTGTTCGATGGCGAGGTGCTGGGTGTGATTGAACTGGCTACATTCAGTATCGTGAAGCAATACAAGATTGAATTCCTGGGGCGCCTGGGCAACAGCATGGGTGCTTCATTCTCAAAACTTATTCCTGTTGTCTGAACGATCCGGAAACTGAAAATGGCGCATCCGTTGGTGCGGTTCCACGTGTCTTGTCAGGTACAGCGTCCATCTCCAGCAGCAACGTTCCCCCTTTCATGATTTCATCGTGGTCAATATAATTCCTTGTCCAGGGTTTTTTATTCAGTCTTGCATTCCTGATATAGTAATTTTTGGGACTGTTTTCGGGAGCTTCGATGCGAAAGGTATTCCCGTTTTCCAGTTCCAGGGTAACTGCACTGAAAAGAGGCGACCCGAGTGCGTACTGACCGGCACCCGGGGTGACCGGGTACATACCCATGGCGGAGAACACATACCATGCAGAGGTCTGTCCATTGTCCTCGTCACCACAAAGACCATCTGCTTCCGGGGTATACAGCCTGTCCATGATATTCCGCACATGGTATTGGGTCTTCCAGGGCTGACCGGAATAATTGTACAGGTAGGGCATGTGCTGGATGGGCTGGTTTCCGTGGGCATATTGTCCCATGTTGATGATCTTCATCTCCGTAATTTCGTGGATCTGAAAACCATAATAGGAATGATCTGCCGTGGGCGGAGTTGTAAATACTGCATCCATTTTTTTGTTGAATGCTTCATTGCCTCCCATCAGACCGATCAGACCTTCCACATCATGGAAGACACACCAAGTCCAGTGCCAGGAGCAGCCCTCGGTGAAAGCATCTCCCCATTTATCGGGTCTGAACGGCTGCTGGAAAGTCCCGTCGAGGTTCTTTCCGCGCATGAAATTAATGGTTGTATCAAAAACATTTTTGTAGTTCATCGACCGTTGTCTGAACAGGCCGATCTCCTCTGCCGGACGTCCTGATTTTTCTGCCATTTCTGCAATGGTAAAATCGTCATAGGCATATTCCAGGGTCCTGGCAGTATTCTCATTGATCCCCACATCGTAGGGAATGTAGCCAAGACGATTGTAATAGTCTACCCCGTACCGCCCCACTGAACGAAGCGGTCCCTCGTTTTCGGAATTCTTCAGGATGGCTTCATAGAGGATGTCGCGGTCAGGCATATCGATCCCCTTCAGATACGCATCGGCAATGATGGAGGCTGAGTTGGAGCCGATCATTACAGAACGGTGTCCCGGGCTTGCCCATTCAGGGAGCCATCCGCTTTCCCTGTAGGTGTTGGCCAGTCCCTGCATGATTTTGCTGTTGAGGTCCCTGAACATCAGGTTAAAGAATGGAAAAACTGCCCTGAAGGTATCCCAGAATCCATTGTCGGTAAACATATACCCCTCCTCGATATTTCCATTATACGGGCTGTAGTGTATGGGTTGTCCGTCTGCCCCGAACTCGTAAAATTTTCGCGGAAACAGCATGGTGCGGTAAAGCGCTGTGTAAAAAGTAATGAGCTGGTCCCGGGTTCCGCCTTCCACCCTTACCCGGTTCATGTGTTCGTTCCAGGTTTGCCTGGCTTTTGTCCGTACCTGGTCGAATGTGTCATTTCCGATTTCTCTTTCCAGGTTGCGCTCGGCCTGCTCCCAGCTGATGAAGGAAGAGCCGGTTTCAAGGTGTACCTGTTCGCCGGCTTTGGTGTTGAACCTGATCAGCGCGCCGGAATGTTCACTCTCATTGGTCAGTTTCCCGGGAATGATCTCCGTGTTTTCAACACCGAAAATTTCATCAAAGGGTGTATCGGATCTGATCACGAAATAGTTTTTAAAGTTTTCAGGCACGCCGCCATGGTTGTTCGTGGCATACCCGATGATCTTGTTCTCTTCCGGGATGATCTGCACAAAGGAGCCCTTGTGGAACCCGTCCACCACGAGGATTGCCGAATCGGTTTCGGGCCAGGTGATCCTGAACATGGCACACCGTTCCGTGGGGGTCACCTCAATGGTTGTGTGATAATCGCCCAGGTACACACTATAATAATATGCTTCGGAGACCTCCGACTTATGCGAGAACCACGATTGCCGCTGCTCTTCGGTAAAAGCCAGCCTGTCGGTGAGCGCAAATATGGCAAATGCACCGTAATCGTTCAGCCAGGGTGATGCCTGGTGGGTCTGCTTGATCCCGTTGATCTTGTCTGCACAATACTGGTAACACCAGCCGTTGCCCATATTGTTGGTTTTCGGCGTCCAGAAATTCATCCCCCAGGGCAGTGCGATGGCTGGGTAGGTATTGCCATTGCTGAGCAGGAATTCCGAATCCGTTCCTATCATCGGGTTGATCAGACCGGCCAGGTCTTCGCTTCGTGTTGCCTCCGGCATAAGTGCAGTTTTGTATTCCGGATCTGTGTTTGTGCAGGAAGTTACCAGGAAGAGTCCCGCAATCAGGACAAAAAGTTGTTTTACTCGCATAGGTTTCTACTATTTTGTTGTTGACTTTTTACCAGGTATTACCTGTATTTCTGCAGGTAACTTTGCCCTGCCTGTCAGGAAGAACAATAAAAAAATGACAAAAAGGCAGTATAAATATTAAAAAACAGACAAAATGACATATAAAATCTTACGGCACATAAATTGACAATAAGTTTAAGAATTTAAGTCAAACAAAAATTATTTAGGAGGATAAAAAAATGATAGCGAAATACAAAAATTGTTATGCGCCTGCATACAGGGATGATTTTTTCAACGACCTGGTATCACAGAAATATTATGGGAGAGGTTTTGCCTCGACACCTGCTGTGAACATCATTGAGGAAAACGATGGCTTCAGGATTGAAGTAGCTGCGGCCGGATTATCTAAGGAAGATTTCCGTATTCATCTTGAGGATGATGTACTGACAGTTTCTGCTGAAAAGGAGCAGGAACAGGAAGATGAGCACAGCAAATACACCCGCAGGGAATTTAATTACACGTCATTTAAGCGGAGTTTCAGGCTGGATGAGTCCATTGACCAGGAGGCTGTAAAGGCTGAACATGCAAATGGCATTCTGAAGATTCATTTGTCAAAGCGCGAGGAAGCTGTTAAGCAGGGACCGAAAAGCATTGAGATCAGTTAAAAATTGCAGTTTATAATGTAAGCGGGAGCGGGGTTCATGAGGATTCCGCTTCTTTTTTGCTTTTAAATCTCATCTTGCCCAGGACCAGGATGACAACGCCCAGGATGGTAATGACCCCGCCGATAAGTTGCAGGGGAGTGGGCAGGATCGCGAGGTAGATCATCGATCCGATCAGCACAAACAATCCGCGTGTTGACTGGATGATCATGGTGCGTGACGCTTCAATGAATTTCAATGCTGAGTACATGCTCAGGCCGGTGAGAAAAGGACCGAGTATTGATCCGGCGATCATATTGAAGATGGCACTACCGGGAACAGCCAGGCTGTCCTGGCGGATCAGCACGGCAATCAGTCCGAACATGAACAGGTACACTACCCTGTTGATGGTGAGAATACTTGGATGCAGTTTCTTAATATTCTTTTTTGCGAACACGGTGCTGATGGAGAGAAACAGTGAGGAGACCAGTATCCAGCCGCTTCCTTCACTGAAGAATTGTTCCAGGGTCATGTTCCGGGTATAGGTAATCATGACTACGCCGCCGATGGTCAGCAGGATACCGATGGCTTCGATGGTATTGAACCTTTCTCCAAGAAACCGGATCCCGAAAAGGGTCACGAAAATGGGTGTGGCATTTGAAAGGAAGGATACAATGGCAGGATTTTCGGCGAGCTGAATGGCCAGGAACATGGTGGTGGCCGCAGAAAGTTCCAGGAAACCGAGTATGACCAGGTTGATCAACGATCTTTTTTCAAGACGGGGGATCATGCGGACCAGCCCTGTCGACCAGAGGTAGATCCCGTTCCAGAGCAATGCAAATGCGAACCAGAAAAACTGGAACTGGAAAAAATTCACCTCCAGCAATGCTGCCTTCGAGAATACATATACATTGGCCATTCCTATTGTTGCCAGGAACGCCAGGCCGATGCCCTTTACATTGGGACTGAGGTTCGTAAGGTATTTTATCATAAAAAAGACCGGGCTTTGTGCCCGGTCTTACAACATTGCAACGTTCACTTTGTTCGTTCAGATCCGGTCTTTGATTTTCCTGGTCTCCGCCTCAAATCCCGGTTTTTCCAGGAGTGCGAACATGTTTTTCTTATATGCTTCAACGCCTGGCTGGTTGAAGGGATTCACCTCCAGCATGTACCCGCTGATTCCGCAGGCCAGTTCGAAAAAATACATGAGTTGCCCCAGGTACCTTGCATTCAGCTGCGGCACCACGATCCTGAGGTTCGGCACGCCGCCGTCGACATGTGCCAGGGTCGTTCCCAGTTCTGCCATCTTGTTCACATCATCGATCTTCTTTCCTGACAGGTAATTCAGGCCGTCCAGGTTGTCTTCATCTTTGGGGACCACCATCTCGTTGTCGGTTTCGCCGATGGAGAGAACAGTTTCAAAAAGAATGCGTTCTCCCTCCTGTATATATTGTCCCATGGAATGGAGGTCCGATGAATTATCCACGGCTGCCGGAAAGATTCCTTTGCCGTCCTTCCCTTCGCTTTCCCCGTACAGTTGCTTCCACCATTCGGCAACATAGTGTAGTTTGCTGTGGTAATTGACCAGGATCTCGATCTTTTTCCCTTTCCGGTACAAGGCATTCCTGGTGGCAGCATACAGTGCTGCCGGGTTCTTATCCATAGATGGTTCGGTGCGCGCTGCCTGTTCCATTTCAACGGCGCCGGCAACAAGCCCACGGATATCAAAACCTGCAACCGCAAGGGGAACCAGTCCGACCGGGGTGAGTACCGAGAACCTGCCTCCCACATCATCCGGGATCACATAGGATTCGTAGCCTTCCTGGTCTGCAAGCTTGCGCAATGCGCCCTTGCTGCCATCGGTGATGGCAACGATCCTTTCGCATGCTTTTTCTGTACCGATTTTACCGACCAGGTGCTCCCTCAGGATCCTGAAGGCGATAGCTGGTTCGGTGGTCGTCCCCGATTTTGAGATGACAACGATGGAGTACGTGCAATCATCAAGCAGCCTGATCAGCTCGTGCATGTAATCTTCGTCAATATTGTGACCGGCAAAGATCATCAATGGGTTTTTCCTGTTCTTTCGCCACGTTGCAAAGTTGTCGCTGAGTGCATCGTTGACAGCTTTTGCGCCAAGATAGGAACCGCCGATTCCAATGACCACAACGATCTCAGACGTTTTTCTCAGGCGGCGGGCCGTTTTTTCAATGGCATTGAAGTCCTCTTCCGAGATTGACGACGGAAGATTGAGCCACCCCAGGTAATCATTCCCTGCACCAGTGCCGGCATTCAGTTTATGCATGCTTTCGCTGACTTCCTGTTGCATTCCCCTGATCTCCTGTTCGGGAATGAAATCATATACGTTTTTCAGGTCCAGTTTTATCATTTCCATAAATATGTATTGTAGGTTGTTAAAATGCTGAAAGTTAATGTGTTGTAATTTTTATTTTGAATTGAGGTCAAAGTTAAAAAACTTTTCAGTAAGTATGAGTGTTGAAAACAGGTAACTTTGGTACCTTTATTTATTTTCATCATAAACCCGTTTGCTATGACGCACAAAGCGATCATTATCTCCGTTCTCATCAGTTGCATGTCTCTATTTCAACTGAGCGCCCAGAAAAAGGGATTAAAATCCATTCAGGAGCAGGACCTTAAAATGCACATGGATTTCCTTGCATCCGACGAGCTTGAAGGCAGGGCTACCGGGGAGCCAGGATTGGAAGTAGCCGCGAGGTACCTTGCTGTTCAGGCTGAACGAACCGGATTGCAACCCGCGGATCCCGGGACAGGTTATTTTCAGTATTACACATTGCAGGAGCGGTCGTATGACCGGTCACAATCCGGAATTGCACTGGTGGACCGTGCAGGAGATTCAATCTTTAACCGGCAGAATTTTTACCTGTTGACCGGTACAAAGAAAGACCATTTGGAGATCGAAGGTGAAGTGGTCTTCGCAGGTTATGGCATCAAGGACGAGGAGCTCGGGTGGAATGAATTCGAAGGGATCGACATCAGCGATAAGATTGTGCTGATCATGGACGGCGCCCCGACGAACGAAGATAGTACTGTCTCGCAGTTTGGTGAAAAATACAACAGCATGAGGGGTTTGCGGCATAAGATGCCATACATCGCGTCGCAGCAGCCCAGGGCAATCATCATTTTTTTTAGTCCCAAAACAGGAATCAGCTCCATTGAGGATGTGGAGCCCCGGTTTGCAGATTACCTCGAGCGATCGATGTCTCTCAAAGAAGAGGATAATGATACTGTTTCCGAAATACCTGGTCCAAAAATCATTCTTGCCCACAGGAGCCTTGCTGAACAGGTATTGGAAGCCACGGGAAAATCACTTGAGGCGGTGCAGCGTGAGATTGACAACACACTGGAACCCCGGTCATTCCTCGTGGAGGGGCTGACAGCAACGATTGAGGTGACGATGAAGAAAAAAGACCTGGATGTGCCCAATGTTTTCGGCATTATTGAAGGATCTGATCCTGAACTGAAGAATGAAATGGTGTTGTTCCTGGCACATTTTGATCATGTGGGTACCGACGGACAGGGGGGTGTTTTTAACGGGGCTGATGACAATGCTTCCGGGACAGTTGCATTGCTGGAGATCGCGGAAGCTTTCCTGGCAGAGAAAAAGATGACGGGGAGAAGTGTTGGTTTCCTCTGGGTTTCAGGGGAGGAGATTGGTTTGTTCGGATCGGCCTATTTTGCTGAACATCCAATGGTGCCCCTTGAAAAAATTGCTGCTGTGATCAACCTGGATATGGTGGGCAGGGTGGTACAGCCGGAGGACCGGCAAAGCGAGCGCGGGGGACTGACCATCGTTGGCAGGGATACCGTGAAGATAATCGGCGCACAGCAAAGTGCTTTGCTGATGAAGATCAACGAGGAGACACTGGAAGAGATGGAGCTTTATGGCAATTACAAGTACAATGATGTCAACCACCCCGAACGGTATTTCTACCGCAGTGACCATATCAGTTTCGCACGGAAGGACATTCCGGTGCTGTTTTATTCCACCGGGACACATGCCGATTACCACATGCTTACCGATGATCCGGAGCGGATTGACTATGAAAAATTCAGGCGCATGACAGCATTCAGCTTCATGGTCGGATACAATGTGGCTGATCACAAGGGAGCGATCACAGTCGATAACCCCATGACGAAATGGTAGGACTTTTCCTTATTTTTCCACCAGGTAGACATTCCTGAACTCCATGGGTCCTCCTTCGGACTGAATACAGATATGTCCCTTGGTCTTGGTGGGAGCGGTGCACCTGTTCTGCAGTACCCCGTTGACCACCAGTTCAATACCGGATTCACTGACCGAAATATCATAGGTGTTCCATTCACCGGGAGGATTTTCTGTGCTCTCTTCGAATTTGTCTGCCACTTTATACCGGTTCTCTTCCGATTCCACCAGGTAGTTGGTACCATTCACAGTAAGCCCCACACCTTTGCCAATCAGCACGAAATCGCCTGCATTGCCAGATTTCAGCTGTGCTTCGATGCAGTTGGGCCAGATCAAATCCGCCCCGGTTGTATGCAGCAACACGCCGCTGTTCGCTGGCTCTGAAAGCCAGCGCCATTCCACGTGGAGTTCATAACTGCTGTATTGGTCCAGGGTCTTGATATACCCGTTGGGGATGCCTCCGACGAATAGTTTCCCGTCCTGGACACGGAACACCGAAGCCTGTTCAACGGTGTCGGGCAGAAAAACGGACCAGTTGTCCAGGTTCCCGCCGTTAAACAACAGGATTTTGTCATCATTTGCACAGGACGAAAGTATTAACAGGCCAATGAAAGTTAAGGGTAAAAAGACGCGTTTCATAATTTTCATATGTTTGGTTTAGGTTTTGATCGGATATTCAGAAAAGGAAAGGGAAATTCTGACACAGCCTGTATTTTTTTAAATAAGGTCTGTTTCAGAATCTTTTTCCGTTTCAATCGGCATTTCTATGGTTTTGGCAGGTACCTGTTTTTGTCTGCGAAGACATCCATCAGGTAGGTTTTTGTTTTGAATACTGCGGAGTGGGGCACCCCGGCTGGCACAAAGTAATGATCTCCCTTTCGGTAGGTGGTTGTTTTCCCCCCGATGGTAAGCTCCATTTCTCCCTCGAATACCACGCCCCACTGGTCACCGTGTTTGTGTTCTGCCACCGCTCCGATTGGTTCGATCTCGAAAAATACAATCTGCTGGTCTGTTCCCTGCAGCAGCCGTCCCTTCACTCCTTCAAACGGAATGTCTGCTTCGGGGAGGTGTTGAATCATTTCAGGGTAGGTCATGCCTGGTTATTTTGGTTATTATTATTACTTACTGGTTAGCTTGCATTCACAATGCGCAGGGGTAATGTGATCGCTTATCGTTCTTCCTGGTTCCGCAGCTGGTTGATTTCCCGCAGGCGCATTTGCAGGATTTCGCTGTATTCCCTGGATGCTTTATTGCGGTATTTTCCCCATGCCATCTGGGCCGTTTCATAGGCGAGGCCTGGTTGACCGGTTATCTCGTATACCACGGCCAGGTTATGTGCGGCACGTCCTCTGGTCTTTCGGTGACCGGTTTCAATGGCAACCTGCAGGGCAGCAACGGCAGCGTCCCAGTTATTGACCTCCATCATCCTGGCGCCTTCGGCCATATTGGGATCTCTTTTCGACCGCTTGTAATATTTGCGTTCGGCGCGTATCCAGAAAGGTGTGATCCGCTTCCCGTAGATACTGCCGGCGATATAGCCAGCCTTTTTAAGGGCATCATCCGTATTGAGGGTGTTCAGCACAATGGCGCCCGGATCATTTCCCGGCACCGGTCCGCCTTTACCGATGCCATGATAATACTGGAATTCATCGAGGATCATTTTTTTGGCGGGATCATACAGTCTGAATCCCACCTTGACTTCCGCTACGTTGTCCACATATTGCCGGCTGAAAATTTCCATCGAAAGAACAGCGTCGGTTCCGTGCTGTTTGCAGATACTGACCACCTCGAACCATTCCATCGGTTTCGGAAAATCGAGGGCTGTGCCGGGTCTTTTTTCGACGATTCCGGTAATTACCGGCTTGACCTTATTGTAGGACAGGATCTGGTCGTGTGCGCCTTCAATACAGTATTTTGACAGCCTGTCGCCCTGGCCTGAAATGGCAGACAACAATCCTTTTTCCAGCACGTTCACAACTTCATTTTCAGAATGACTCCGGTCGATGATTGCCATAGAACTGATATGGGCAGGTATATCCACGGCAGCAGGTACCAATATGTCGAAATATATATCTGCAGAGATGAGCAGTACCATAGTTGCCAGGAGCAGGGTGGAACGGTAGATTTGTTTCATGGCATCGTTTTTATTCGTTTAGTGATGCAATTTATATTAATTTTCGCTGGTGGAAGGGACAAGGTAAAAAAAAACATGAACAGTGGTGACCATATTGCCGGGTGTGGTTTTTCAACAGTACCGGGACAAATTGATCAATATGCCCTTTACAAGCCTGATCACTGATGGATCTGGCAACATGGCTCCTGCGATTGAAACTTAAATAATTTACAAGATGAAAGCAGCATATATCGACGCATACGGTGGCCCCGAAGAGATTAAAACCGGTGAGATGGATGACCCGACGCCCGGGAAGGGGGAAGTGCTGATACGTGTTGCAGCCGCATCCGTTAACCCGGTTGACTGGAAGATACGTGAAGGCAGGCTGAAACTTTTTTCGGGCAGGAACTTCCCGATGATCCTGGGAACCGAGGTGGCGGGAACGGTGGAAGCAGCAGGAGACGGAGTCACTTCCCTTGCTCCCGGCAACCGGGTATTTGCAGGACTGAGTCACAAAGGAGGGGGGTATGCAGAAAAGGTATGTGCTGACCAAAATAAAGTAATAAAAATCCCGGAGGAGTTGCCTTTCAGGGAGGCATCCACCCTTGCTGTGGCTGGTCTGACTCCCCTGCAGGCTTTTACGCTGCACTACCGTGTGCAACCCGGCGACGAGGTATTGGTGAACGGCGGCTCCGGGGGTGTGGGTACGTATGCCATCCAGATCGCGAAGGTACTGGGAGCGCGTGTGACTGCGGTATGCAGTGCACGGAATACTGCGCTTGTGAAGCAGCTGGGGGCCGATGAAGTGATTGATTACAACGCTGAGGATTTCAGGGATCGCAGGGACGCGTTCAATGTGATACTGGACGCAGCAGCCAATGCTTTTTTCCCTGAGTCAAAAGCCTGTCTTAAAAAGGGGGGCATGCTGATCAAACTGAACCTTTCGGTGTCCACTTTCATCAAGGGGAAATGGTCAGTTCTTTTTTCTTCAAAAAAATACAGGATGATCCTGGTGAAAAACCGGCCTGAAGACCTGCAATGGATGATCGACCATATCATTTCCGGGAAAATAAAGGTGGTTATCGACCGGACCTACTCCCTGGAGGAGGCCCGACAGGCCCATGAATACAGCCAGGGCGGCAGGGCAAAAGGAAAACTGGTATTAAAAACAGGGGCCGGAGACCATTCCGGTTGACCTCCATCATTTTTTCCCTTCTGTTTCACGTGTTATTTGGTCCCGAACAGCCGGTCACCCGCATCTCCGAGTCCGGGTACAATATATCCCTTTTCATTCAGCTTGTCGTCCAGCGCCGAGAGGTAGATGTCCACATCAGGATGTGCTTTCTCGATCCTTTTTACGCCTTCGGGAGCGCCAACAATACAGACCAGCCTGATCAGGGTGGCACCCTGTTCCTTAAGATAGGTGATTGTTGCTGAAGCGCTTCCGCCGGTGGCCAGCATGGGATCAAGGACCATTACCACGGCGTCGGTAATACAGGGAGGGAGCTTGGCATAATACTCATGCGGTTCAAGACTTTCATGGTCACGGTACATGCCTACATGCCCCACTTTTGCGGTTGGTATGAGGTTGGTGATGCCATCCACCATCCCAAGTCCTGCGCGCAGAATGGGTACCAGTACTATGTTTTTTGCCATTTCATGTGTGCTGCATTCAGCGATGGGAGTTTCAATCTCCACCTCCCTGAGCGGAAGGTCACGGCTGATCTCATAGGCCATCAGCCCGGCAATTTCATCCAGGGCTTCCCTGAAATCCTTTGTTCCGGTCTCTTTTTTCCTGATCTGGGTGAGCTTATGCGTAATCAGCGGGTGTTGTACTAAGTGTAGCATATTCTGACGGATTATTCCTTAAAGATATAAAAAGATAGATTATTGCACCGGGAACAGAATTGGATTATCTTGATGTCGTCAAATGATTCAGAATAAAAAAACAGCAGGTACCATGAAACAAATGATTGCAATCGCCCTTTTCCTGGCTTTCGGAGCCGGGTTACACGCACAGGAATGCCCTAATCCCGATGGTGTTCCCGATGGTTTCGAGATTCTTTTCAACGGGAAGGATTTTACCAACTGGAAAGTTCCCGAAGGGGACAATGGTCATTGGAAGATCATTGATGGCGTGATTGATTACGATGCAATGAGTGAAGCATCGGCGAAAGATCTCTGGACCGATCGGGAGTTCAGGGATTTTATATTGTATGTAGACTGGAGGATCAAGGAAACGCCCTATGTGAACCCGAATGTGCCGATCATCCTGCCGGACGGAACCCACAAACGGAATGCGGAAGGGGAGGAGATCAGGATGAAAGTGCCCGATTCAGATTCAGGGATTTACCTGCGTGGCAGCAGCAAGTCGCAGGTGAATATCTGGTGCTGGCCCATTGGGTCAGGGGAGGTGTATGGCTACAGGATGGACAAGAACATGCCCGCCAGGGTACGAAGCGCAGTTACCCCATCCACGCTGGCCGACCATCATATCGGGGAATGGAACACCTTCAGGATCATGCTGCAGGGTGACCGCCTCACCGTGGACCTGAACGGGCAGCGCGTTCTTGATGAAGCGCAGTTGCCAGGGATTCCCGCATCCGGACCCATCGGACTGCAGCATCACGGAAGAATGGCCAATGGCGCATGGGTGAGTCCGCCGGCACTGGTTCAATTCAGGGACATCTATATCAAGGAATTGTAAAATCAGTCGTCGATACGGATGGTAACAATTGTACCGGGGTTCTTTTTCCGGTCGTACAGGTCTTCAACGGTGTAGTTGATCACACGGTGGTAGTTTTTTCTGAAGAGCACCAGGTATTCATCCAGGATATGAAGTCCTTTGCCCCTGTCACCACTGATGGTCCGGGCCTTTTTTCTTCCGATCCCGTCATCAGAAACAGTGATTACCATCGCCTTGGGGTGCCTGGTTACCGTCACCTCGATATGGCCTGCAGTGGTTTTATGAAAGATTCCGTGCTTGATGGCATTTTCAACAAAAAGATGAATCAACATTTTGGGAACCTTCGTTTCCAGGTCGACGTTGCTGTCGATGTTGAATGCATAAGTGAGCTTGCCGTCGAACCTTACAGCTTCCAGTTCCAGGTATTGCCTTGTAAATTCAATTTCCTCTCCCAGGGATTTGTATACATGGAATGCATTGATCATGGAACTTCGGATCAGCTCGGACAACTTGGTGAGGTTCTCATAGGCTTCATGTTTCCTGTCACTAAGAATGGAATCACCCACAGTATTGATGGCATTGAAGGTGAAATGTGGATTCAGCTGGTTCATCACTGACTGCAACTGGAGGTTAATCATCCTGTTTTCCTTGTCCTTTTTTCGGTTGCTTCGGAATACAAAGACTTTCTGCAGCAGGAAAAGCACAAGATAGATGATGCCGTATAATAAAATGTAGTATATGAAACGCCATTTATAGAATGGATTATCACGGTAGCTGATCATCATCCTGTAGTTTTCCATCTGCACCAGGAATCTTGTTTCATGGTCGCGCTTGCTGGCAATGCTGACGCGAAGAATTGCAGATGGTCCAGCAGGAATCCTGCAGGTGGTCAGCGTTTTCAGGTTGTCCTGCAGGATGTGTAACTTACTGTCCTTTGATTCCAGCAGGATCATTTCCATTTGAGGGTCGTTGTCCAGGTCGGCAGGTACGATTCCCTCAGGAATAATATCAATTTTACCATGTTTTTTCAGGGAAAGATCATTTTCTATGCTACCGATGACAGTCGCATCATCTTCCCGCATTGTGAACAAAATCCTGCCATCTGTATACCGGTAGTTTGTATTGGTATTCATGTTTTTGAGCAACAGGGAATCTTTTCTGTTCCCATGCGCATCGAATAAAATGGCTTTGCTGTCATTTTCCTGTCCGCGCACCATCCTGGCAATCGTCAGTATGTGGAAGGTACCATTCATTTCCAACGGGAATGAACTGGTCACACTTGAAGGACCTGCAATCGTGACAGGCTGGTACAGGTATTTCATATTTTTTGTAAGCACAAGGGAATAACTTGCCGTATCGCTGAACGGCACCGGGATTTTGTAATTGTCAGTCGACCAGGAAGACAGGAAAATTTCGGCGATCCCGTCGTCATTGACGTCTGTCGAAATGAGTCCGTAATTACTCTTGGCATTCAACCCGGTGAACGGACTTCTGATGATCTTGTCTTTTACTATGTCCCATGCATAAACGGCCCTTGGCTGAAGTGTGAATCCGGCATTGATACTGAACAGGAAGTCAGGTATGCCGTCACCTGTGATATCGGAAAAACCCAGTCCTTCCATAACGGCATCCAGGTGTTCCTGGTACCTTCCCAGTTTTGTCACAAATTTTTTCCTGTACCCGCTTGCCCTGGGTTTCAGTTCTGCCTGGTTCACGAACACGGAATCATCCGACGTGATGGTGAGGGCATAGATCTCCTGTGTGCCATCATCATCAATGTCGTGGAAATCAAATACCGGATTATTGAAGAAATATTTTCCGTATAGGTTCCAGGATTCAAAGATGGTCCCGTTCTGGTTGTATCCAATGATGGTTGCATTGGTATGCAGGTTGTACACCTGTATCCGTTCAGAGATCCCGTCATTATTGATGTCCTGGAAGGAATAAATCTCAATTTTTTCGTCATTCTGAATGATATATTCCTCAACCTCAGCTACAAATGGGTTGTGGTCAACCCTGATCAGCAGGAACAACAGCAGGAACAGGGGGAGTGCCAGAAGCGCTGGCCCCGTGACGGCATTGATCAGGATATCAGGTGTGCGTCCGGATGCTATTTTGGTTACCAGGTTCAGTTCCTGAATGCATATTTAAACAGGTTTCCAACTGAAGGTTTCTGACCCTGGATCAGGATTGCCGTTCTGAAGATCCTTGCGCCCACCCAGACTGAAAAAACTGTAAAGAGGATCACCAGTAACAGTCCCAGAACAGGTTGCCATACCGGAATAGTTACCGGGGTAGCCAGCCTGATCATCATTACTGTCGGGGTGAAGGGGGGCAACAGTGCCAGGGTAGTGGCAAAGGGTCCTGCCGGGTTGGAGATGATCGGGACAATCACGAACAATGGGAATATCACGGGAAACATGGCAGGGAACTGCAGGGATTGCACATCCTTGTTGTCATTGCATGTTGCTCCCAGTGCTGCCATTCCCGATCCCACCATAAGAATATACAATACCAGGTATACAAAAAACCAGGGCAGGATTCCTGTGGGCAGCACATTGCCAAGGTCGAGGTTCCCCAGGGTGATCAGTGCACCCGTGATATATACTGCTGCCACGGTGAGGCCCACGCCGATTCCTCCCAACACCTTGCCTGCCATGAACTGGAAGGGGGTAACTGTTCCCAGGAGCACTTCTGCTATCTTTTCTGCTTTCTCTTCCATGACACTGCTCAGCAGGGGCACTGCACTCATGAGGGTCAGCATGAACATCAGGATCACCATGGCATAGGGAACAATGAATGATTGCAATTCATTTGCACGTTCGGCATTGATGGTTTCCCCGGTCTTCTTGTCCACATCGGCAAGTCTCATTCCCTCGACATTGGTCCAGGCGAACAGCGAAGAGCTGATGCCGGGGTCAAGATTCAGTGCTTCCACCCTGAGCATGCGGAGGTGGTTGTTGATCGCATTGGAGAACCATCCCCGCACATTGTCCATGAACCCCGTTTCAGAGTAATAGCGGATGAAGTCCTTGTCGGTGGAATCTGACGGATGCAGTACGTCACTTCCAATTTCAATCAGCGCATGGATCTCCTTTGCCCGGATCCTGTCAGAGAGTTCGATTTTCTGCTGCACAGGGTCGGAGTAATCAGGTGAAACAAACTCCAGGTAGTAGGCCGGGAGCACCTTCTCGCCGGAAACGCTGTTATAAATCTCATTTTCATTTCGCTCGTTCGCAGCTTTTTGCAATACTTCAGTGACCAGTCCGCTATGGTCCATTACCAGGAAGTTTTTATCTGTGGTATCCTGGTTGTTCTCCATGATCAGGAAGGTAACAAAACTGCCTGCCATAAGAATGGGGACGAGTACCAGGCTGATGATAAAGCTCTTGGTTTTGACGGCTGACAAGTATTCTCTTTTGAACAGGACAATGATCTTACGCATGGTTCACCTCCTTTCTGTCAGGTGCAGCAATCCGGATAAAGATATCGTTCAGAGAGGGTCTTGTGATCTCGAATTTATATACCGGCGTATTTTTCATCACGGCGGCCAGTATCTTTTGCGGATCGGTCCCTTCCTCTATCCTGATTTCCTGTATTTTACCGAAATTATTGATTTTACTGATCCCTTTGATCCCGTCCAGCGCAGGAACTCCTTTTTCAGTCTGCACCTTAAGTGTATCTGCGCCATACTGGTCCTGAATCTGCGACAGGGTTCCGTCCAGTACTTTGTGTCCCTTGTAAATCATAAAAATGTTGTCACACATCTTTTCTGCCATGTTCATATCGTGTGTGCTGAAAATGATTGTGGATCCTTTCTGCTGAAGGTTCAGTATTGCATCCTTCAGGATTTCCGCATTTACCGGATCCAGTCCGCTGAAGGGTTCGTCAAGAATGATGATCTCCGGCTCGGTCATGATGGTGGCAATGAACTGCAGTTTCTGCCGCATTCCCTTGCTGAGCGTTTCAACTTTCTTCAATGCATACTCCTTCAGGTCCAGCAGGTCGAGCCAGTATGCGATCCTGGTCTTCAGGTCGGTCCCGCCACTGAGTTCACCGTGGAACTGGAGCACATCTTGTACCTTCATCTTCTTGTAGAGGCCCCGTTCTTCGGGCAGGTACCCGACATTCTCCAGTCGTTGCCCGTTATGGGGTTTCCCGTTCACGAGGATTGTTCCTGCATCCGGGTAGAAGATCTTCATGATCATCCTGATGGTGGTGGTTTTTCCTGACCCGTTGGGGCCAATGAACCCGTAGATACTTCCCTTGGGAACCGACAGTGACAGTTCATTTACTGCCACCACGGTTCCGAATGTTTTGGTTACGTTTTCAAGCTCGATAATACTCATAAGGTTGGGGTAGATTGAACATTATATTTCTATGAACCAGGAAAGGAAGGGCACCGGGAAGGGGATTACATTGTTGTTGATCACCAGGCCTGCCAGTCCGAACTGGAAGGCACCTCCTTTATTCCTGTCAAAGCGCAGCCCGGGGACCACGACAGCCACAACATTGCCTTCCTCTGCATAGATAAATGAATCTCCGACAAAGGAGACGCGGTCACTCAAACGTGCCAGTCCGCCGACGGAATAGAGCGGCGCCGAAGCCGTTGTACCCTCATCTCCGAATTTCAGTGACAGGTACCCCCCGGAAAAATTCAGGTTATACCGGGGATTCCCAAAGGTAAGGGAACCATAAGGCATCACTCCGTATGAATTGAATGCTGCCCAGCTGCCGGTTCCGCCCATTACGCCTGCGGCCAGGTGGAAATTGTCAGTGATACTGACGGTATATTTTGCTGATGCAACGATGGGTACCCCTATCCAGGAAGTCAATCCGCCGATCGTGAGGTTATCCACGACGGCCACCTGGTATTCTGCCCCGGGGAGTTGGATCATGGCATAACTGTCACCTTTCTTCATGGGCAAGCCATTGTTGGAAATGAAATAGCGGGTGGCATAGATGTCACTGCCTGCATATTTTGCTGATGCATATTTTTCACCGGTGAATTCCTCGATGGATCTGATTTCGTGTTTCGGGATAATAAGCTCACCAACAGTTTCAGTCTGCAGGAGGATTTCACGGGCGTCCTGTTGCAAAATTACGCCAACATATTCAGTTCCGTCATTTTTGGTCACGATCGACTTCTTTTGCACCTCCACCTGTGCATTTAGTGTAAGGTTAAAGATGACCAGTAAAAGGGTGGCAAATTTCAAATAGCTTCTCATTTGTTTCATGGTTGTTTTGATTTAGAGTATTCTGCAATAAAATGATAATTAAGTAATTATCGTTGGGGGCATATTACAGTTCACGTATCTTCATATTCCGGAACCACACCTGCTGACCGTGGTCCTGCAGTCCGATTCTTCCTTTTCGTGCCAGTCCAAAATCGGGATACACGCTGAATTTACTTCCGGTCACCCTTTGCTTCCATTGTTCAGACCACAAATGTATATCCAGTACCTGGATGCCATTCAGCCAGTGCTGCAGGTGTCCGTTTTCTATCTTTATCCTGGCGGTATTCCATTCACCGACCGGTCTTGATGCAGCCCGCGAAGGGGTATACAGATCGTACAGGGCACCTGAGATCTGGCGCAGGTTGGGGACATAACCGTGGACATCATCGTACCCAAAATCATCGAGTACCTGGATCTCGTGGGCCGTATGCCACGAAGCCTGGTAGCCATCCGATTCTGTCACATAAAAAAGAATGCCACTGTTCCCGCCTTCCGAAATCTTCCAGTCGATGGTCAGCTCAAAATCTTCAAATTCCTGAATCGTGATCACATCGCCGGCAAAACCCTTTTCGCCGGTTCCGGAATATTCGATCATCAGGTTTCCGTCCACCACGTGCCAACCTTCTGCGGGAAACGCTTCTTTTTTGAATCCGCGCCACCCCTGGCTCGTTTTGCCATCAAACAACAGCTGCCATCCGGCGGATAACTCAGATTCTGACAGGGTGTTAATGGGTTGTTGTTCAGGAGTTACTACGGATGCATCTTTTGTTTTTGCCTCCTCTTTTTTTGTATTCGTGCAGGCTGCGGCAATGAAGGCCATCAGCAGAGCAGCCATGATCGGTCTGAATTTCATAAGCGCAGGCAATAATGTTTCCAGGTAAAAATACAAATTCATTCCGATAAATGTTCCGGCAATACCGTATTATGCAATATTTTTGATATGTGGATGACCATTGATCGTTAATGATTGAAGTTGACGGACCTGCGGAATAGGTTACCTGCTAAGTATTATTGGTAAATAATGCCTATTTTTACGTTTGAAGCAAAAAGAGGAACGAGTTATGGAATTGAGGGAATCAAAACGTCCAGTGGTTTTGTATGTGGATGACATACTGACCAACAGGATGCTTTTCAAGGCTGCATTTGAAAAGGATTATACTTTACTTCTTGCAGAGTCGGGTGACAGGGCCCTTGAGATACTGTCTGAACAGCCTGTGAATGTGATTGTTGCAGACTATAAGATGCCCGGGATCACGGGAAATGAGTTGCTTGCGATGGTGGCTGGTAAGTATCCCGATATTATGCGTTTCATGATCACGGCATATACGGATTATAAGACGCTGGTGGATGCGATCAATAATGGACAATTGTATGGTTTCTTTAACAAGCCATATAAAATTGACGATGTCAGGCAGGCGATCAACAGGTCACTTGAAGTACAGGACCTGAAATTCAGAAACCGTCAGATGCTCAGTGAACTTGAAAAGGCCAACAAGTTGATGCTCGGGCTCGACAGGGCAAAGACAAATTTCATTGCAGCCATCACTGATGACATACGGAATCCCATAAGCAAGATTGTCACGGCAGTTCATATGATCAAAGATAAAATTGATTCGAAGGAGTTTACGGAGTTGCTTTACCTGCTGGAGGTTTCGGTACGGAGCCTGGAAGGGTTTTCAGAGGCAGCCAATCATTTTATCAGGTTAAACGAAAAAGGGTGCCAGATAGAAGATCACCCCGTTTCGCTGAGTGAGGTTTTAGAGGTGGGTATCCTGGAAAAAGGAGATTTGCTGCAACAGCAGGAGATTCATGTTCAGATGAATGCCCCGGAATCGGACCTGACTGTATCCGGGGAATTTAACCTGACCCTTGCCGCATTTACCTCCCTGCTTGGTTATGTTGTGAACCATTCCCCCAAGGGTGCCGCGCTTTCGCTTTCAATGCACTCTTTTGAAGCAGAAAATGCAATTGAGATCCGGTCCGAAGGAATTGAGCTGGCGGAGAATGAGATCCAGGAATTGCGACAGGTCACTTCAGGAAAGGTAGCATATGATAATATTTTCAGGCTTGAACTCGCATTGGTAAGTGAGATCATGAAGGCGCATACTGGAAAATTTGTATTTCAGGAACAGGATGATGCATTTTTGTTTTCACTTGTTTTCAAGTCGTAACGTTTCTTTTCAAACGTCTCAAAAGAGCGATTTTCTATGACCGAATCGATGTTACACTCCCTGATGAAATTGTTCGCACTCCTTGCGACGATAAATGTGGAGGCATCCAGGATTTTCTCACGTAATTTCGTCGAGTCTTATCTGAAAGGACAATTCAGTTCCAAAATGGTGGAACGATCTATTTCTATTTTCGACAGATTTATGGAGGAACTTGGAGCAGTCAAGGGAAAGAGCGACCAAAAGCGGATCGCTGTGATCTCTGTCAAGATTCTCATGATCTGCAACCAGATCAATCAGGAACTGCATCTTAAGGGGAAGTTCATGATTTTATTCAGTATTATTCAATTCTCACGGCATTTCCAGGCGCACAGCAATACTGGAACAGATTACAGCGAATCGATCCAGGATGCCATCAGGACCATTGCCGAATCCCTGCAGATAAATACTTCTGAATTCATCAACAGCAAGGCATTCATCACAGAGCGTTTCTCCAGGGTGCCTGATAAGTCTGCATTGCTTGTTGTGAGCGGACTCCGTGACTTTCCTTTTCAAAACATTCAACACATCACCAAGGAGGGATTGCAGGGGCAGTTTTTCTTTCTCCGCATCCGGCAAGCTGAACTCTACATTTTCTATTATATGGGAAGTGAAGTTGTTGAACTGGCCGGGAAAAATGTGTTTCCAAATCATATTTATGTATTTCCCAGGGGGGCGGCCCTAAAGACCGGGCATATTGTACCGATCTATTACAGTGATATTGTTTCTTCATTTTTTAGTGACACAGACCATCCAAAGACTATCTACCGTGCCGATGGGATTGAGTACCTCTATCCTGGGTCGGATAACGGTATACATGAGCTAAGCATGGAATTTCGGGGAGGTGAAATGGTTGGGATCATGGGCGGGAGCGGTGCCGGGAAATCCACCCTTATAAATATACTGAATGGAATGATTGCTCCTGAAAAAGGCAGCATTACCATCAACGGTTTACCACTTGATCCCACAGATGATGCGCAGTCAGGGCTTCTTGGATTTGTACCGCAGGATGACTTGCTGATTGAGGAACTTACTGTATTTCAAAATCTTTATTTCAATGCCAGGCTTTGTCTTGGAGACCTGGAGGAGTCAGAAAGAATAAAGCGGATTGGAAAGGTGCTCAGCAATCTTGGGCTTTTCTACATTAAGGACCTGAAAGTGGGCAGCCCACTCAATAAGACCATCAGCGGTGGGCAAAGGAAACGCCTGAATATTGCACTGGAATTGATACGGGAGTCGTCGGTGCTTTTTGTTGACGAACCCACTTCCGGACTTTCGTCAACGGATTCGGAGAATGTATTATTATTGCTGAAAGAACTGTCCCTTAACGGCAAAATCGTTGTGATTAATATCCATCAGCCCTCTTCAGAGATGTACAAGCAGTTTGATAAGTTGCTTTTGCTGGACAAGGGGGGATATCCTGTTTATTTTGGACATCCCTTAGAGGCCATAGCTTATTTAAAGAATATTGCTGCACGTGCTGATGCTGAGGAAATTGAATGTGCGTCATGCGGGAATATCCATACCGATGATCTTCTGAAGATCATTGAAGCGAAAACGGTCAATGAATTTGGCGAATACACCACTGAAAGATTGTTCCACCCCCATGAATGGTACAGGTTATACAGGCAAAAATTTATGCCGGAAAACAAGGAGCCCGAAAAGCTTCCACTGCCTCGTGTTCATTTCAAGATTCCCGGTGTAATTTCTCAGTTCCTGGTCTATAGTCAACGCAACCTGCTTTCCAAAATTGCCGACAGGCAGTTTATGAGCCTTGCACTGGTGATCGCACCATTGCTGGCACTGCTTCTTGGATATTTTACAAAATATCCGGGAGGGACAGAGGATGGTGCACCCAGTTATGTATTCAGTCTGAATGAGAATATTCCTGCCTATTTATTCATGTCGGTGATTGTATCTTTATTCGTCGGGATGATCATATCGGCCGAGGAAATCATTCGCGACAGGAAGATCCGGAACCGGGAGACTTTTCTTAATTTAAGTCAATACGCTTATTTCAATTCAAAAATTGTTTTCCTTTTTGTACTCTCGGCCATCCAGATGCTGGTCTTCACGCTCATTGGAAACCAGATTCTTGAGATCCGGGGACTGAACCTGAATTTCTGGCTGATCCTGTTTTCAACATCCTGTTTTGCTGTTTTGCTTGGCTTAAATATTTCTGCCGGGCTGAAATCTGTCATCGCCATCTATGTTACCATCCCATTTGTGCTTGTCCCTCTTATTTTGTTGTCCGGGGTGATCGTGGAATATGATAAACTTCACCCTACAGTGGCCAGGACAGAATATGTTCCCCTATCTGCAGATTTAATGGCCTCCCGGTGGGCATATGAGGCACTTGTTGTGAATCAGTTCAAGTACAATACATACGAGCAGCATTTCTTTGAAGTCGACCAGGAAATTGCCAATACCCAATACAAAATCAGTTTCCTGATCCCCGAGCTGTTGAACCATATAATTGATCTGCAGGAGCATATGGATAAAGGTCATTCAGAGCTGGCAGAAATGGAGATGCAAATTCTTACCACCGCTTTTTCAAACTTCGGGGGATTTCCTGGGGATTTGTCCGCTGAAGTATTTGCTGCAGCCGATGTACAGTTGTATCGCGAATACCTCATACAATGGCAGGATTATCTTATAGAGCGGTACAATGCTCTGCTGGCACAAAAGGATGCAATCGTTGCAGCACTTGAGCAGGATGGAACAGATGTTGCGGATTTAAAACGAAAATACCAAAGCGAAAGAGTGGAGGAGCTTGTTTCCAATAGTAATGAGATGCAGAAGATCGTACTTTCAGGTGACAAGCTGGTTCGAAAGGACACACCGATTTTCCATGTGCCTGGCAATAGCTTCGGAAGGGCCCATTTCCTTGCGCCGGTAAAGAAGATTGGAAATATAGAAATCGATACGGTAAAATTTAATGTCATGATTTTATGGTTGATGACATTGATTTTGTATTTTGCGCTCAGGTATGATCTGTTGAGGAAACTCATCGGTATTTTTGAAAAGTCAGGGAAATAAACAGAGAGACACCCTTAAGGCAGGCTGTTTTTAATACTTAGAAATACTCATTATATGAAAAAGTTGAAAATTTTATTACTGGCTTCCCTCCTGATAATGATTATGGCCGGATGTAAAAACCAGAATAAGAAGAGCGACAAAGGCTTTACATTCGAGCAGGAACAGGCCGAAAGCAATATCAGGGACATAAAGTCGGTCATTAATCTTTTTCCTGCTCCGGGAGAAATCCTGACCAGGTTTTATAATGCTGATCTTGAATACAATGAGGGAATTCTGCATGATCCAGGCAGCGCTTCCGAATACACTTCCTCCAGGGACAAGGGATTAAACCTCGGGGTGTATATTTCTGATTTGGCCTATTCCGCCCTCTTTTCAAGAAATTCTGAAGCTGCCGGTTACATGGAGGTTGTGAGGAAATTAAGCAACGACCTGGACGTCTCAAATATTGCATTTGAATCACTGGCAGAACGCCTGGTTACCAATATTGGCAATAATGATTCGCTCATTGTTATTGGCAATGAAGCCTTTTACAACGTGCTGGAATTCCTTGAAACTACGGGAAGGGAAAAGGACATAGCCGTCATTACCACAGGTGCATATATTGAATCTATGTTCCTGGCAATGAATTCGATCGAGGTATACGATGAACGCGATCCGATCCTCAGAGAGATCACCGAATTGAAGTATCCCCTTGAAAATCTTTTGAATCAGGCTGAATCCGTTTCAGAGGCTCCCGCGGTTCAGGGCATACTGGATTACATCAGGGAATTGGATGACATTTTTAGTGAACTGGAGTCTGAAGGGATTGTTGCGAGTGTAGAGGAGCCTGGAGTGATAACACTTTCGGGAGGTTCACTACCGGAAATAACAGCTGAGAATTTTTCTGCCATAAAGGCCAGTGTCACCACCATCAGAGCAACTATCGTCGGAAATTAAAACTGAAAACAATTTGCCATGAAACGATTCATATTCGCCATGTTCTTGATCACCTTTGCGTTGCCTGTCATGACCGCACAAAGGAATTCCTGCAGGAAGTTTCATTTGTATTCCGATTGCAATGTTCATCCTGGTCCCAGGTTCAAATATGATGGTCAGTCACGCAGTAATATCATTGGTGCCGGGGATCAGATGATTTATAACCTTGTACTGTACGGTGAAAGGCAATACAACATCAATGTGTGTGTGTCGGATCATTTTGAACCTATTCACGTGGTGCTTATGAATGCATCAACTGATGAAGTGATCTATGACAATGCCCGGGATGACTATCTTGGCACCCTTACGCTGAATATTGAATATACCCAGCGCCTCAAGGTTTCGATTGAAGTACTGGCAGAAGAGATGACAGAAAAGGAGAAACTGGATTATTTCGGATGCATCGGCATGATGGTCCAGTACAAAGAGCAAAGGGATTAGTCGACTCAATTGAGGCGCAGTGACTTCTGATGCCCTGGTCCCATCGTCATACTGCAGTGGGAGTTTCTCCAGGCAGGAAGCAGAACGAAAATATGCCATTGAGTCGGAACCCTGCTGGCTCGATATACAATATTCAGGCGGGCAGGCTAGTGCATTAGCTTCTTAAAGTGCTGCCTGAATCATTGGCATCTATTCAAAAAAAGGAAGTATCAATGAAGCATTCAACCGGTCTCGCTGATGCGGTGCAGTTTCTCCACATCTGCCACTTCCATGCTTTTCCCTTTCATCCTGATCAATCCGTCTTCGCTGAATTTCTTTAACATGCGGACAACTGTTTCGGAGCTCATGCCCGAAAGTTCAGCGATGTCCTTGCGTGAGAGGGGAAGATCGAACTTGTCCTGTTTGAAAATCCTTTCCGACAGGCAGAGAATGATGTCAGCAAGCCTTCCATAAGCCTGTTTGAAAGTCAGGCAGAAGAAACGTCCGTATATCTGCACGCTATTGGCGCTGAGTATGTTGATGATCTCAGCAGCAAAACTGCTGTTGCTGTTCAATACGCTTCGAAACGCTGTTATATCCACCTGGCGTATTACCGAATCGATGTATACTTTGGCTGAATATGGGAAAGTGGCGAATTCATCCGATAGCGCTGAGAGGCCGATGAAAGAGCCTTCGGGAGTGATTCGCAGTAAGAGTGAATTGCTTCCGTTTTCGATGAATACCTTTGCCAGTCCTTGTTCCACGTACATGATCTGCGAAACAAAGCCGCCTTGCTTGCAGATCATCTCGCCTTTTTTGTAGCTGATCTGCACCGAATTGTCGTCGATCAGTTTTCTTTCCTCCGGACTCAGCAAATCGAAGCATTTGCAGTCGTAGGAACTGATCGTGCACCCGGAAAATTGCTGGTTATTGTTCATTTAATGGACTCTTAATGTACAAATATACAAAAGAATCAATTAAAAAACTGATCCTGGTCAATTACGTTGTTGAGGTATATCATGGCATTAGCTTATTTGAAACAGCCATCATTTGTAGGAAGATTCGGGGAAAACAGCAAAATTAGCACTGTGGATTTACTG
>Ga0180430_10000504_pt1 | contig 42191 bp, 31 predicted proteins | sample SS_ome_9_FD_132999 | JGI IMG/M metagenome (GOLD analysis project Ga0180430, IMG submission 132999) | Hypersaline lake sediment archaeal communities from the Salton Sea, California, USA - SS_1_S_2 metaG | ecosystem: Environmental > Aquatic > Non-marine Saline and Alkaline > Hypersaline >...
ATCTTCATCGCACGCAGCCTGCCACGGCTCGCATGACGCGAACATGACGAAGAGACGAGTTTTTCCCTCCGTGTCCCGGATCGAACGGTGTCCTTCAGGTCGCGCAGGTCCGAAACCCCACGAACACGTCGGTTCGGTCGGGATGGTAGGCCTGACGGTAGGACTCGCGGATCAGGCACGATGACGTCGCGCCGCTGCCTCCCCGTGTCGTCTTGTGATCGCCGAACTGCAGCGTCGACATGTAGGCATAGGCGACCACCGAGAAACCGTCGAAGGGGAGGTATTGGCTCGTGGTCCACTCCCATGCGGTGCCCACCATCTGGACGCAGCCCGACGGGCTGGCCGATTCGCGGAAGGCCGTCACCGGCGCCGATCCGAGAAAGCGCCCATCGAGGTCGGCATCGGTCCGGGGCGAGGAAAGAGCCGCATCCCAGCAGCGATTCCGGGCCGGCTTCCCGCGGGCGGCCGCCTCCCACTCGAACTCATTCGGAAGGCGGCGTCCCGCCCACGCGCAGAAAGCCTCCGCCTCCCAGAAACTGACGTGAATGACCGGCGCCACCGGATCCAGCGGACTCCACCGGTCGAAACGACGCACCCACCAGTCTCCGTCCCGCTTGTCCCAGTAGACCGGATGGTTCCGTCCCTGCTGGCGCTTCCAGTATTGTCCCCCGAAACTCCACAGGTCATCGCGGTCGTAGCCTCCCGCTTCGACGAAGTCGCGATACTGGCCGCACGTCACCAGTGTCGGAGAGATTCCAAAGGCTTCGATCTGTGCCGAAAAACCGGGACGCTCGTTGTCGAAGGAGAAATCGTCCGCCCAGTCGTCCGGGGAAGAGCCCGTCTTGCCGATGAAATACTCACCGGCGGGTATCTCGATGTCGTCGGACTCGACCGGTGAATCTCCGTCCCCCTCCTCACGAGCCATCTCGATCTCCGAATACGGCGGTGCCGGAAGCCCGGGAGGCTGGCGGCACCAGATCAACGACTCCAGGTGCATGCACTGGTGCGCCACCACATACTGCATGAGGTAGCTGTGCTCGGCGGGGAGTCGATCGAACGAGGCTACCTTCGTCCGGACCTCTCCCAGGACCTGTTCATAGTAGGCGTCCGTCTCGTCCTTGCCGGGCACGACCCCGGGCGTCCATCTTTCCTTGTGCGGGATGTCGAAGGAATCCCACACCGAATCGAAACCGGGCATGACCGGCCCATGTCCGTAGAGGCGCCGGAGAAAGAAATACTCGTAGAAGAAGGCGCTGTGTCCCATCTCCCAGACGGGAGGGTTGATGCCGCGCTCGTAGGGAACGTCCCTCTGCTCCTCCGTCAACCCATCGACAAGGGCCCGCATCCGCCGATCGACATCGTCGAGACGGGCCAGGAGCACGGCGGGATCTCTCATTTTCGCATCCATCGAATCCTCCTTCGTTCAGGCAAGTTCCTCGATCAACTTCCGAAGCGCCGCCATCTCGGAGGCCGGCTCGAATCGGACCACCAGCCCGGCGCGCGCCTCCTCCAGGTCACGCCGGAACTCCCCGTCTACCTCGAAACGTCGAATCATCCGAGCCAATTCCTCGTCATCCCCGACGGGGAAGAATCCGGGGTAGTCGGCCCCGAGCAACCCAGCCACTCCGGCGATTCGCGACGAAAGGACGGGCGTGCCATGCACGAATGCCTCTCCCACCACCCGGGCGCCACCCTCCTGCCGGGACGTGAGAACCATCAATCGACTCGTCGCCAGGAGCTGCGCGGTCCCGGACTGGTCGAGTTCCCCCACCCACTCCCATCGCGCGTTTTCCCGCTGCTCCTCCTCGACCAGCACCCGAAACCTCTCGTCGAGGATTCCCCCCGCATGACGAACCCGGACACGAGACTCCCCGGGCAGCCGGGTCACCGCACGGGCCGTCAGGAGGGGCATCTTGACCTCGCGAAAGTGACCGACCACGCAGAGATCGAAGGTCTCTGCCTCTTCGGCTTCGGGTCGATCCGCGAGCCTCCTGGCCGATTGCACGATCACGCGCACCTTTTCCCGCAAGGGACCCGGCACCTGGCCGGCGGCATGATCCTGGAGCACGACAATGCGGTCCGCCTCCCACATCGACCGGCTCCCCTTCAGGGTCAGATCCGGGTAAATATCGGTTCCGGTGGCGACCACGACGACGCGTCCCCCGGAACCCTCTCTCCGGTAGGCCTCGATGGCAGGCCAGCTTCGTTCGGCATGGAGGGCGAAGAGGAGATCACATGGTTCCCCGTTGTACCGACTCCCGACCGCCACCGCATGCCCCAGATCACGCAGCATTGCGGCATACTGCGAGGCGGTGCATTGATTCCCGGTCCGTCGAACGACAGAGGACGGTGTGACGATGAGGATATCCATTCCCTGGTGCTGACACTCGACGCTTTCGCTGCGGTCCGGCGGCATTTCCCGTGGAAAAGATGCCCTGCCTGTGACACGCTACGCGCGTCATCGTTTCTTATCGAGAAAATCATGTCCGAAACTCCCAAGCTCACATCCCTGTCGTCCTGCGCCGGGTGAGCCTCCAAGCTGAGCCAGGAGGCACTCGCGCAGGTCTTGCGCGGGCTCACACAGTATGACGATCCCAACCTGATCGTCGGTTCCAGCACATCCGACGATGGGGCGGTCTATCGGATTTCGGACGATCTCGCCCTCGTGCAGACGGTCGACTTCTTCACCCCGATCGTGGACGATCCCTATCTCTACGGGCAGATCGCGGCGACGAATTCCCTCTCCGACATCTACGCGATGGGAGGGAGGCCGGTCACGGCGATGAACGTCGTCGGCGTCCCCGCCGATGTCCTCTCGCTCGAGGTGATTCACGAGATCCTCCGGGGAGGCGCCGACAAGGTCAAGGAGGCCCGGTGCTCGCTCGCGGGCGGACATACCGTCAAGAATCCGGAGCCCCTCTACGGCCTCTCGGTCACGGGGCTCGTGCATCCCGACCGCATGATCACCAACGCCGGTGCGCGACCGGGAGACATCCTCGTTCTCACGAAACCTCTCGGCACCGGCATCCTCACCACGGGTATCAAGCGAGGCCTCGTGGAAGGGGATCTCGTCGACCGCGGCATACGCCTCATGAGCACGCTGAACACGCCGGGCCAGTTGCTGGCGGAAAAGGGGCTCTCCCAGTGCGCGACGGACGTCACCGGTTTCGGACTGCTGGGGCACCTGGTTTCGCTCTGCCGATCCAGCCGCGTGAGCGTCGAGCTGGATTCCGAAACCGTGCCCATCATCGATCCCGAGATCATTCGGCTGATCGAGAGGGAAGACTGCGTTCCCGGGGGAAGCCGCCAGAATCTCCTCACCGCCGAGGCCGATGTGGCCTTCTTTCCCAACGTATCGACCGCGACGAAACTCCTCCTCGCCGATGCGCAGACGAGCGGTGGTCTCCTCTGTGCCATCCCCGAGACCCACCTCGACGAGGCTCTCGGCATCTTCGAGACCGAGGGGACCCTCACTCGCGCCGTGGTGGGACGTGTCGGCGAACCGAAGCCGGAGGGAGAAGCGCTCGTGACGGTGCGCTGACCGGGACCGTCTCTTCGTCAACACCGGACCGGGAGGCCGACCGGATTGGATCAGCCTCCCTGGGCGTCAGCGGCGCTCACTCCGCGAACATCGGATCGTCCGGATTGCCCTGCGAAAGCAGGTAGGCGAGCAGGTCGAGCACGTCGTCCTCGCTCAAGGTGTTCATCAGGCCGGGAGGCATCATGCTCACCGGCGACGGCTTCATTTCCTTGAGCTTCTTGCGATCCACGCCGGTGATCGCATTCGGATCGGACATGTCGGTGTTCACCCTCACCACGTCGCCACTCAGATTCATGATCCTTCCCATGATGACGCTGCCGTCCTTCATCTCGAAGATCATCTGCCCATACTGGTCGGAGATCTCCTTGCTCGGATCCACGATCGACTCGAGGAGATCGCGGGGACTGAACTTGCCGGCAACCGAAGTCAGGTCGGGACCGATCGCCCCCCCTTCCTGGTTGAAGCGGTGGCAGGCGAAACACGTCGCCGCGCCGAACGTCTTGCGCCCGTTGGCGAAATCGCGATTCCCCTCCAGCCCCACGTGGATGAGATCATCGAAATCCTCGACCGTCCAGTTCTTCACGAACGTGCGGATCTCGGGCGTGAACATCTGCTTCTGCGGCGCCTTCTTCTCGATCACGTCCTTGAGAGCGACCTTGTCCGCCTCGGGTGTGTTCTCGAGGGCTGTCTTCTTCATGTTTTGCACGAAGAGCTCGAAGGCGGCCCCGCCGGTGTAACCCGAGGCCCGGACGAACCACTCGTAGTACTTGCGGCGAAGATCCCGGTTCCACCCCTTCTTCAAGTGCCGCAACGACATCGCATAGGAGATCTGTTCCTCCTGGGACGGTGCGTCCTTGAGAAGGGCGATGCCGGTTTCCGCGGCGGCGGGCGACTGGAGATAGACGAGCAACTGGAGAATCTCCCGGTTCAACTCCGGCGTGGACGCCGGGAAGCGCGTCTCGAAAGTCGAGGCGACGGACTGCCGAAGGCTCTCGCTGCCCTCCCCGAACCGGGTGAAGGCGAGACTGTAGGCGCGAACGAGTTCGAGCCGGGTCGAAACCGACAGATCGTCCCACCCCAGGGCGTCGAGCGACTCGATCATGTCCCCCTGGAGTGACGCGTCTCCATGGCGGGCGAGTGCGACGAGCGCCTGGATCGCGGCGAGCGGCTTCTTTTCCGCGAGGGCCTCGTCCTGCCACGTGCCGACCGGTTGATGCTCGATCGCGGTGCGGGCCGCAAAACGGACGAACCGGTCGTCGTGTCCCAGGTGCGGCCAGGCCGTCGCGACGGCATCCGGATTCGGACGATGCATCGTCTCCAGGTCACGGCGGAGAACGAACTCCTCCGTCGGCTCGGCAAAAGTGGCCGGCGCGGTCGATTCCTCGCCGGTGTAGGTAATTCGGTAGAGTCCCGACTGGACCCGGCGCCCGCCGATGGCGATGTAGAGTGCGCCGTCGTCGGGATGCACCTCGAGGTCGGTCAGCGGAAGTGGCTGGGCGCTCATGAACTCCTCGAAGGTGGCGGTGTAGGTGGAACCGCTCGGCTCGAGATGCACCGCATACAGCTTGCCGTAGCTCCAATCCGCGGCGTAGAAGGCTTTCTGGTATTTCACCGGGAACTTCGCCCCGTAGCCGAAGGCCACACCCGTCGGCGAACCGGGTCCGATGTCGACGACGGCGGGAAGGCTGTCGGGGTAGTAGGCGGGCCATTTTCCACCCCCGTTTCGCCACCCGAATTCGGCACCGCTCGTGACGACGTTGATCCGGGTCGGGCGATACCAGGGGAGGTTCATGTCCCACTCCATGTCCGCATCGTAGGTGAACAGCTCGCCGTGATGATGAAAGCGGGCGTCGTACTGGTTGCGGAAACCCGTCGCGATCAGCTCCCACTCCTTGCCGTCCGGATCCGTCTTCGCGATCCAGCCACCGGGAGCCGGCGTGCCCTTCATGAAGCCGCGCCCGATGGGACGCTCGAGGAGCAGGTCCTCGCCCCAGACCGGGGGAATGCGGGAGTGATCGACCTCGGTCACCGGGGTCTGGTTACCCACCACGATGTAGAGGGACTCGCCATCCGGACCGAGGACGACCGCGTGCGGCCCGTGTTCGCCGCCGACCTCGTCGAACTTGCGGAGCAATTCCTTCTTGTCGTATTGGTCGTCTCCGTCGCTATCGGTGATGCGGTAGAGACCGCGTCCCCCGTGCTCGGCGGTATTCAGCACGCAATAGAGACTATCGAAGGCGTAGAGCAGTCCCTGCGCGCCACCGATGTCCACGGGGATTTCTTCGACCGCTCCCGGGTAGAGTTTCTCTCCCGGAGCGGGAGGGGCGAAGCGGTAGAGCTTTCCATACTGGTCCGAGACGATGATCCGGCCTTCGTCGTCGATCGTCATGGCCACCCAGGACCCCTGGTCCGACTTGGGAACGGAGTAGAGAAGTTCGGCCTCGAATCCTTCGACCAGCTTGATCCGGTCGATCGGTGTCGCCTGGGGAACGCGGATGTCGAGGGCGGAGACCACGACGGCGGACGTGACGCTGTTCCAGGGTGCTCCTCCGAGAGCCACGACGACGCGGGCATCCTGCCACCCCTTCGTCTCGTGCCCCGGCTGGTTCCAACCCTTGCGAGGCTTGTCGCTCACCTTCCAACTCCCGTCGGTCACGATCTGCGTCTTGCTGCCGTCGGCATCCGTGATCTCGATCAACGCGAGGAGACCTGCCGCTCCCCCGGCGTTCTGCACCCGCATCGCGACGAGATTGTCCCCACCCCGGTCGACGATGTCGGTGATGTCCGCCACCTCGGGCCGTTCCCACGCTTCGCCCTGCAGGGCGGGACGACGTTCCGCGTTGACGAACGCCTGCACCTTGTTGTCGGCAGCCGCCACGAGGAGGACGCGCGTCGCGGTGGCCGGAACTGCGAAGGACTTCCGCACGAAGATGGCCTGCTCCGGCTTCGGATCGCCCTCCGCCCAGATCCAGGAAGGCTCGCTCCCCTGGGCGGCGAGTCGTTCGGAAGACGCGAACAGGCACCCCGCGGCCGCAACCAGGGCGATGAGAGAATGGGAGATTGGTTTCATGATTGGAGAGATCGTAGCAACCCCGGGTTACGATGCCCAGTCGCGCAAAGGCGCGCGACACAGATTTGGCGCGATCGGGACCAAGGGCGGGCGGCGGCAGGAAGGGGGTGCCCGATTTCCTCGAACCCGCGAAGGTTGGTGACGGGCATGGCACGGTGGAAAGAAAATCGGCGAATCTTGCCTGACGCCGTCCCTCGCAACGTCTTCCGCCTGTGGAGCCGCTGACACCGGACCACGGCAGCCTCGCACAGCAAGAAACGACTCTCACCCATCCAGCCCGCCCATGAAGACCCTTCGCTCGCTCAGCCTCGCTCTCGCACTCACCGCCGCCGTCGCATCGACGGGAATCTCGCAGGAAAAGCCGGAACCGATCGACTCGGGGGCGACCGCTTCTCCCGGTGAAACCTCGCCCCAACCCAAGGCCCAACGGGCGGAACCCGCCCAGGCTGCCGCCCTCCGCCGAGCGGGATCGACGCCCGCCAACCAGGCGATCGTCGATCAACTCAACGACATCCTGGACAACCAGGCGCGATTCGGCCTCACTCCGTTCAATACCCCGCTGCTGGCCGACATCGATCAGTTGATCCGGCGGTACTCCCTGGCAAGCCGTCCCGTGGTCGAACTGACCAACATGGGCCCCGGAATCGTCGAGATCCAGAAGCCGGATGGCACCACGATCACCCTCTTTCCCCGGTTCCGCGTCGACCTGAACGTGGATCCGGGCGAAACCGGCCTCGTGGCGGTGAACGATTTCGCGAATATCGAGTTCCGCCACCTCGCCAACGGAGCCTGCCGTTTCTGGGACGGAGACGACCGCCGGTTCACGACCCTGGACGCCCCGACGACCGCCCGGCGCCCCGTCAAGATCATTCTCGGGCGTGGCCTGAATCACTACTACCTCGAGCCCTGAGGCGGCACGGCCCGGGGAACGGCCCGCGTCGTTTCGCTGCCCCGCAGCCCCCGTCGATCTTCCCAAGCGTTCCGGGTTTCCCTGGCCCGGAGCGCTTTGTCTTTTCCCGCGCCAACGCCCGTCGTACGGTGCGTGCGAGGTGACGGCACTACCCGCGCCAGCGATTTTCGATCGGATACTCGTGGCGCGATCAGGACCATTGGCTCTGGTCGATTGTGGCGGTTCCCTATCGCGTCTATACTCCCGGTTTTGCCTGACCCATCACGGTTTCGACTGGCCCCATGAATCGATCAGCCTCCCTTATCGCCCTCCTCGCCTTCCCTTGCCTCGTGCCACTCCCGGCTGCCGACATCGACGGCTCGGGCGCCGGCAAGTCCACGGAGACGGCACTCGAGTTCAGGACCGCAGCCGAGTATGACGCCGAAGCGACGCAGCGCATCGCGAACTTCACCCTGCCGGAGGACATTTCCGCCTCCCTGTTCGTCGATCCCTCGCAGACGCAGAATCCCAGTGCGATCTGCTTCGACGACGCGGGCCGTCTCTACATCGCCGAGATCCACCGGTGGCGGGCAGGCGTGATGGACATTCGCAACGAGCAGCGACTGCTTCTCGACGACCTTGCCATCGTCACGAGCGAGGACCGCCTCGCCATGTACGAGAATGACCAGTTGTCCCGCCCCCTCTCCTTCTACACGGAGTATGCGGACCGCATCGTGCGCGTCGAGGACACCGATGGTGACGGGCGCGCCGACGCCTCGTCGATCTGGGCGGACGGCTTCCATGATCCCCTCGACGGCCCCGGTATCGGACTTCTCGCCGACGGGACGGATACGATCTACTACACCAACATCCCCCACCTCTGGAAACTGGTGGACACCGACGGAGACGGAAAGGCCGATCAGCGCGATTCGCTCCAGGATGGCTTCGGCGTGCGGATGAGCCTCTCCGGTCACGACATGCACGGATTGATCCGGGGTCCCGACGGACGGATCTACTGGTCGATCGGGGATCGGGGATACACGATCACGACGAAGGAGGGACGGCACTATTCCCGCCCGTTCGAGGGGGCTGTTTTTCGCTGTGATCCCGATGGTTCCAACGTCGAGGAGGTCTACCGCGGCCTGCGTAATCCCCAGGAACTCGCCTTCGATCAGTATGGCAACCTCTTCACCTGCGACAACGACGCCGATTCGTGGGACACCGGACGGCTCGTCTATCTCATCGAGGGAGGGAACAGCGGATGGCATCACGGTCACCAGGCCCTGATGAATTTTCGCGATCAGCTCGACCTCCGCACACCGGACTACGAGCACCCCGGCCAGTCGAAGATCCCGATGAATCCGTGGATGACGGAGGGCATCTGGGAACCCGAACACGAAGGGCGCCCCGCCTACGCCCTCCCGCCGGTCGACAAGGTCTCGTGGGGGCCCAGCGGTCTCGTCTACAACTACGGCGTCACCGCGATGCCGGAACGCTACGCCGGGCATTTCTGGATCTGCAATTTCGGCGGGGCGAAGGGCGACCTGGAAGCCTTCTCCGTAAAACCGCAGGGCGCCGGCTTCGCCCTCGACCACCACGAGACCTTCATGGTCGGGCTCGGGAACACCGATGTCGAATTCGGCCCCGATGGAAGAATGTATCTCAGTTGCTTCAACAACAACGGATGGGTGAAACAGGATATCGGCAATGTCTACACCCTGTTCGACGAGAGCCTGCTCGGGAGCGAGCTCCTCGCCGAGACCGAAGCCCTTCTCATCGGGGATTTCAATGGGGAAGACGCCGAAACACTGGCCGCCCGGCTCGCCCATCCCGACCTGCGCGTGAGGCAGCGTGCCCAGTTCGCCCTCGTCGATCAATCGGAGGCGCCCGTCCTCCTCGCCGCCGCGAAGCAGACGGAACACCAGCTGAAGAGGCTCCACGGCATCTGGGGGCTCGGACAACTCGCCCGCCAGGACGAGGCTCTGCTCGAGCCGGTTTCGGCCCTGCTGACGGACTCCGATCCCGAGGTTCGTGCCCAGGCCGCCCGGGTTCTCTCGGACTCGCGTTCCGGGCTCGCGGGTGAGGCCCTCGTCGCCGCGCTCGACGACGAGTCGCCCCGGGTCGTTTCTTTCGCCGCCATCGGCGTCGGAAAATGTGGCAACGCCCAGGCTCTGCCGCGGCTGATCGAGATTCTCGCCGAGAACAACAACCGGGATCCGTTCCTGCGGCATGCCGCGGTCCAGGGCATGTGGTATCTCAACGAGCGGGAGAGGATTCTCAAGGAGCGCCTCAACGAGTCGGCCGCCGTTCGCCTCGGTGTCGTGCTCTTCCTCCGCCGACTCCAGGACCCCCGCGTGAAGTATTTCCTCGACGACACCGACAAGCAGGTCCGTCATGCCGCGATCCGGGCCATCAACGATGAGAACCTTCTCACCGCACTGCCCGATCTCGCCGCGCAGATCGAGCCATTCGCTCGTGCCGCCGACGCTATCGAGATGCCGGCGGATCATCGCGACGCGATCATCCACGCGCGACTGATCAACGCCAACTTCCGCGTCGGCACGACGGAATGTGCGGAGCGCCTCCTCGCCTACGCCGCCCAACCGAAGCTGCCCACCCTGCTCCGTGAGCAGGCTCTCCTCGCCCTGGAGGAGTGGCCCGACCCGACCCCGATCGATCCCACGACAGGGTATTTCCGTCCCCTCGACCCGGAAGCGCGGGACGACATCGCCGACACCGTCCGCAAAGGAATGGCCCCCGTTTTCGAGAATCCCTCGGAGGGTCTCCTCGGCGTCGCCACGCGCGTCGCCCTCCTCTACGGCGCCGAGGCACCGGTCGATCTCCTCACCGGCCAGGTCAGCGACAAAGAGGCCGATCTCACCTCGCGCATCGAGAGCCTCCGCGGTCTCGCCGCCCAGGACCCGGCCGCTCTCGAACCTCTCTGGGAGGGCCTCCTCGCCTCGGAACGCGCCGCTCTCCGGGCGGCCGCCGTCGAGGTCAAGCTGCAGGTCGAGCCCGCCCTTGGCATCGAACACGCCCTCGCGATGGCCGACTCCCGAAAACTGGCGGATCGCCAGAATGCCTACCGCCTCCTCGCCACGGTCGAGGATCCGCGGGTCGTCGAACTCTTTGCCGAACGCCTCGGACAATTCGAGAAGGTGAAGCCCGGTGCCCGCCTCGATCTCGTCGAAGCCGCCGCGCAGCGCGAAGAAGAACCCGTCAGGGCGGCTCTCGAGGCCTACCGCTCGTCGCTCGATCCCTCCGATCCACTCGCCGCCTTCGAGATCTGCCTCCAGGGCGGCGATGCGGCGAAGGGAAAAACCATCTTCCACACCCACGCGGCGGGGCAGTGCGCCAAGTGCCACAAGATCGGCGGCACCGGACCCGAGGCCGGACCCGACATGAAGGGCATCGGGACTCGCTACGACGCGCGCTACCTGCTCGAGTCCATCGTCGACCCCAGCGCGGTCGTCGTGCCCGGCTACGGACTCACGCTGGTCACCCTGGAATCGGGCGAGAGCCTGGGAGGGACGCTTCTCTCGGAGACCGCGGAATCCGTCACCCTCCGGGTCCCCGATCCGGAGAACGCGGGCCAGACCATCGAGCGAACCGTTCCGGTGGACGAGATCGCCAGCCGGCAGCCGCCCGTCTCCGCAATGCCTCCGATGGGATTGATCCTGACCAAGGCCGAGATCCGCGATCTGGTCGCCTTCCTGCGGTCGCAGCGGCAAAAAAATTAGGATTTGCTCCATTTCTTTGGCGGCTGCATCGTTTTAACAGGCAATGGGGAGCTGCCGAGATTCCGCTTCGGTCACTCCTCTTCGTCGAGACCGCCATCCCCGTCATGCGTCACGAATCGAGTTTCTTCCCCCTTCGGCTCCTCTTTCCGGTTTTTGCCCTCTGCTGGATTGTCACCACTCACGCCCAGACCGACACCCCCGAACGGGGAGGGTTCCTGTTCTTCAAGGACAAGTCGGAACAGATTTCCTCCGAACTCTTTCCTGTCAGCGGTGACACCGAGAATCCCCCCCCCGAACCCGCTCTCCTCGAGGCGACTCGCGCGGACGAGGTGGTGGAGGTATCCGACAGGCGCCGCGACGGCTTGTTCCGGTTCGGACGGGGACGCAAGGCGAGCGAAGGCGACCCCGTTCTCGCCCCCCTGCCACCCGCCCAACCCATTGCTCCCGCCGAGGCTAACAGCACCTCCTCCACGAGTTCGCCCGCATCGACCACCGCCGCCCCTCCGGCGGGCGATGGTTCTCTCCCCGTCTTCGATCTCAGTGAGAGCGAGCAGCGGGGCGAGCGCGAGCAGCGGCGGCGCTTCGGACTTCCGTTCCGCGGAAGCCGGGACCGCGATTCCGACGCCGCCGACCTCCGAGCCCTCGCAAACGACCCGCAGTATGCCAGCCCGGATGCCTCGGGCGATCCCGCCCCCTCGACCTCCACAGTGAGCGAATCCGCGACACAGGCAGAGACGTCCACACCCGCCCCTGCGATCCCCCCGGCGGCGAACCGAAAAGCCAACGACAAGCGCGAGGGCGGTCTTTTCTCCAAGATCCCGAAGCCCGGCCTTCCCTCGATGCCCAAGCGCCAGACCGATTATCTCAGCGTCGAGAACGTGATCCAGGACGGGGAATTCGTGGGCGAGGATCCGGATGTTCCCACGACGATGCAGCCGGACGCCTCGTCAGCGGCTTCGCCGGCCACCGCAGAAGGGCCGGTCGAGGTCGATGTCGTCAAGATCTACTCCTCGTGGGAGCAGGTGAAGGATGGCGGATCGACCGCGGAGCGGATCCTGAAGGGGCTGCGTTGAGGCGTTGCGCTCCGGGATCATTCGCCGGGATCCGCCGAGGTTGCCCCGTCGAGGGCCCCATTTTCCCGCTTGCAGAGCGGGCGGCCCTCTCTCTAGTCGTGGCCTGAGTACGACCTCCACAGTCCCGTGGACCAGCCGGGCTCTCCTGCTGATCGCCGGAGCCCTCCTGTTGCGGCTGGTCTATGCCTGGTTCTTCCCGGCGAATCCGGCGGGCGACGAAGCCTATTACTGGGACTGGGGGCGACGGCTCGACTACGGCTACTTTTCCAAGCCTCCTTTCATCGCCTGGCTCTACGCCTTCGTCGACTGGGCCGGGCAGAGCACCGTCTTCGGAATCCGGGCGACCGCCGCCGTCCTCGGGGCCCTCACCCTCCTCGTCGTCTTTCGGCTCGCCACGGAGTTGTTCGACAGCGAAACCGGCTTCGCCGTCACCCTCATCGCCCTCGCCACGCCGGCCAATTCCGCGGTGAGCTTCCTCCTCACGATCGATGCGCCCCTCATGTTCTTCTGGGCGAGCGCCCTCCTCCTGACCTGGCGCTACGCCGACAACAGGACGCCGGTTCTCTCACTCTCCCTGCTCTGCCTCGCCCTCGGCCTCGGTCATCTCACCAAGCAGATGATGATGGTGTTCCCCGTGCTGGCGATCCTGTTCCTCGCCCTCGGAAAGGAAACCCGGGGGGTCCTGGTCCGGCCCGGCTGGTGGATCGCGACTCTCGGATCCTACCTGTTCCTCGCGCCCCCCCTGATCTGGAACGCCCGCAACGAGTGGATCACCTTTCAGCACACGACACACCATTTCGCATCGGGGTCCCAGGGAGGAAACTTTTTCGTCGAGCGCGCCGCCGATTTCGGGGAGTATCTCGCCACCCAGGCGATGGTCCTTTCACCGGTGATCGCGGTCGTGATTGCCTGCCTCACTCTGAGCGGACTGACGCGACTGCGGCGTTCCTCGCGCCAGGTCCGTTTCCTCCTCGTCTTTTCCGCGATCCCCCTGGCCTTCATGCTCCTCCTCGCCCTGCGCCAGAAGATGCTGCCGAACTGGCCGGCGGTCTTCTACATCGCGGCCTCGATTCTCGCCGCTGCCTGGTTCTGCCGGAAAATCGACCTGCCCGCCCCGCCGGTGAGCTGGCGGAAGAGTCTGCGTCCCGGGCTGGCGATCGGATTCTCGCTCGTCTTCCTCTTCTACGCCGGACCGGTCGTCTTTCCGCTGATCGGCAAACCGGGCTACTACCTCGACTTCAATCGCCGCCTCCTCGGACACGACAAGCTCGGGGCGGGCTTCGACGAGATCCGGAGCCAGGTCCCCGGAGGCGAGGAGGACTTCATCGTCGCGTTGAACCACCGGGATCTCGCCAGTCACCTCGCCTTTCACCTCGAAGGACAGCCCCGCGTCTATCGCTACGCCGCACGAGGAATCGAATCGCAATACGAGATGTGGCCGAATCCTGTCGAGGACGGACTCACCGGACGAAACGCCCTCATCCTCCACGCCAGCACCCGGCTCCCCGCGCCCCTGCGCGATGCGTTCCGTCAAATCGAGGTTGCCGGCGAATTCGAGGTGGAGTACCGCTTCGACCGGACGCGTCGCTTCTTCGTCCTTCGCGGAATCGATCTCCAATCGTGGCCCCCGCTCGCGCTCCCCGATCCCGAACATCCGTGACCCCGACACCGATGACCGAATCTCCCGTCACCTCTCCCCGGGCAGGCTACCACTCCCCCTTTCCCCAACCGGGCGGGTTGCGCAATCCCGAGCCGTCGGAGGCTCCGGCCGAACGCACCTCGCTCAGCATCGTCGTCCCCTTCTTCAACGAGGAGGAGTGCGTGGAGTTCGTCCTGAGGGAAATCGTCGACTGCCAACCCGGTGCCGAGGTGGTCGCGGTGGACGACGGCAGCACCGATCGCACCTGGGAGATCATGCAGACGATTCCCGGTATCCGTCCCCTCCGGCTCACCGAGAATCGCGGGCAGAGCGGAGCCCTCTACGCCGGTTTGCGGTTCGCTTCCGGCGATATCTGCGTGATGCTCGACGGCGACGGGCAGAACGATCCCGCCGACATCGGCAAACTCGTCGATCTGGTGGGATCGGGCCGGTGCGACGTCGCGGTGGGCCGGAGAGCCAAGCGAAAAGACACGTGGAGTCGCCGTGCCGCTTCCCGGATCGCCAACAAGGTTCGCCGCACCTTCATCGAGGATGGCGTGAGCGACACGGGGTGCTCGCTCAAGGCGATTCACAAGGACCACGTCGACCTTCTCGTTCCCTTCAACGGACTACACCGTTTCCTCCCGGCAATCTTCACCCGGGCCGGCCTGACGATCGCGGAGATCCCGGTGAACCATCGGGAACGCAAGGCGGGCGCATCGAAATACACCAATCTCGACCGTGCCCTCCGGGGGATCTACGACCTCGTCGGTGTCTGCTGGCTGCTCAAGCGCAAGGTGGTGCTCCCACCGATCGACGAGGGCCGTCCCGAGTAGCCGGTGACGGACTCCAAGGGGGCCCCGCGTTTCTACCCCACTTTCTTCGTGCCCGGCCGCACCGCCGGAATCGCCGCGAGATGCTCCGGGATCTCGCCGGGAGGATAGATGGGAAACTCGACTTCCATGCACGAGACGACCGGGTAGTCACCGACGCTCTTCTTGCCCGATCGATTCACGACCACGAAGACACCCGCGACCTCGCCACCCTGGTCGCGAATGAAATCGGTCAACTCGAGCAGGGTGCCGCCGGTGGTGATGACGTCCTCGACGAGGAGGAGTCTCTCTCCCTTCCCGATCGAGAAGCCCCGCTTCAGCTCGAGCGTGTTCGATTCGGGATTGCGCTCCGCGTAGATGGTGCGGGCGTGAAGGGCGAGACCGACCTGCTGCCCGACAGGCACGCCTCCCATCGCGGGACTCAGCACCACGTCGATCGGCCCGAGGGCCCGCATCGCCTCGACCCGCTGCTCGATCATCGCCTGCAACTCCCACGGATGCTGAACGAGTTTTCCCTTCTTCACGTAGTACTCGGAGTGATTCCCGCTCGCGAGGACGAAGTGTCCCTGCTCGATCGCTCCGTAATCCTTCAGTAGTTCGATGGCGTCAGCCGAGGACGCCGGCAATTCGGTTCGCATATTCCTGGGCGGTTGCGGCGAAGGAGTCGCCGTGTTCGGGATAGAGGATGCCGCGCGAGACGTTGATGACAACGGGGGCGGTCCGGCCGGCACCCCGCAGGGCCTCGAGATCTCCACCCTGGGCACCGAGCCCGGGAACGAGGAGGGGCACGTCGGGGAAGCGGGCGAGCACCTCGGGCGAGGCGTTGGTCAACCCGAGGACGAGACCGATCGATCCATCCCCGCGTTTCCGGGCCATGTCCCCGGCCAGTTCGAAGACGCGCCGCCCGTCGGCGAGTTCCCGAGTCTCGAGATCGGCGGCACCGGGATTCGAGGTCACGCCGAGGAGGTAGACCCCCTTGTCCGGCCAGTCGAGAAAGGGCTCGACCGAGTCGAATCCCATGTAGGGGCTGAGGGTCACCGCATCGACGTCCCACCGCCCGAAGTAGCCCTTCGCATAGTGCTCCTGCGTGCTGCCGATATCACCGCGCTTTGCGTCGAGGATAACCGGCACCCCCGTCTCCCTCATCTGGCCGATGAGTCGCTCCACCATCGTATACCCCGCGGGACCCAGCGCCTCGAAATAGGCCATGTTCGGTTTGAAGGCCGCGGCCCGCGGCGCACTTTCCTCGATCACTCCCCGGCAGAAGGTCTCGATCGCCGCCTCCGATTCGTGCCGGTCCGGACGCGGATCGATTCCGACACACAGGCGGCTGCCGGTCGCTTCGATCCGGGCCTGGAGACGTTCGGAGTAGGTCATGAAACAGGGTGTCTCGCTCGACCCGAAAGGGTCAGTCCCCCCATTCAACAGGGTTCGGCAGGAAAGGCAAGGGGGTCTCGCATCCCGTCACCCGATCTTCTCGACGATCGCGTCACCCATCTCCGCGGTGCCGACCTTTCGCTGCCCCTCTCCTCCGGTGAAGATGTCACCCGTCCGGAGTCCGTCGTCGATGACCCGGCGGACCGCGGTGTCGATCGCATCGGCGGCATCATTCATGCCGAAGGAAAAACGCAGCATCATGGCGGCGGAGAGAATCTGAGCCACGGGATTCGCGATCCCCTGCCCCGCGATGTCCGGAGCCGTTCCTCCGCTCGGCTCGAAAAGACCGAAGTAGAGACCGTCGCCCTTGCTTTCGCCGAGACTGGCGCTCGACAGCATCCCGAGGGAGCCGGCGATCATCGCCATCTCGTCACTGAGGATGTCTCCGAAGAGATTCGGGGCGAGAACGACGTCGAAATCGCGGGGACGCGCCACGAGTTGCATCGCGGCATTGTCGACGAGCAGGTGCTCGAGGGTGACCCCCTCATACTCGGCCGCAACCCGCACGACGACCTCGCGCCAGAGGAGTCCGTTCTGCAGGACGTTCGCCTTGTCGATCGACGTGATGCGTCCTCCCCGCTTCTGTGCGGCAGCGCAGGCGACACGGGCGATTCGCTCGATCTCGCTCTCACGGTAAATCATGGTGTCGACCGCGACCCGCTCCCCGTCGCGCTCCTCGATTCCCTTCGGCTCGCCGAAATAGATGCCCCCGGTGAGCTCCCGCACGCAGAGCACGTCGAAGCCTCCCGCGATGCGATCCTCCTTGACCGGAGAGGCGTGGGTCAGCGCCGGGAAGCACACCGCCGGACGGAGATTGGCGAAGAGCCCGAAGTGCTTCCGAAGGGGGAGGAGGGCGCCCCGCTCCGGCTGCCGGTTCGGGGGGAGGTTCTCCCACTTGGGTCCACCCACCGAGCCGAAGAGAATCGCGTCGGCACTCTCACAGGCGGCCACGGTGTCGTCGGGAAGAGGAGATCCCGTCAGGTCGATCGCCGCGCCCCCGACGAGTTTCTCCTCGCACGTGAAGGACGCGTCGAACTTCTCCGAGATCCGGTCGAGAACCTTGCGGGCTTCCGCCATCACTTCGGGACCAATGCCGTCCCCCGAAAGCACGGCGACGCGGTGAGTGTTGCTGCTCATGGGCGGATGAAAGGCGGGAACGCGCCTGCCGCAACCGAAAGTTTGTCCCGGCCTCCGGGCGAAGCGAGGATCATCGAGGCGTTTTCGCGACTCGCCTGCTAGTCGATCGCCACCGTGACCTTGTCGATCGCTCCCGCGAAGGGAAAGGGATCGTCGTAGTCTCCCACCGGCCCCCTGCCGGTGTCCTGCCCGATTTCGATGCCGTCCAAGGCCTCGCCGTCGAGTTCCGCACCGGCCGAAGCAACCACCGCTCCATCGACGAGAAGGCGCATCTGGCCCGCGGCCAGGCGGAACCCCGCCTCGAAGTCACCCAGGGGCAGTGGTGCACTGGCGAGAACTCGCTGCCTGCTCCGGCAGACCACCGCATGAAGCTGCTTGTCCTTGACGTAGAGCCCCGCCCCACGCGAGGTCCCGCCGATCGCGACGATCGTCCCGTCGCTGTCGGATGCCGGCGACACCGAGGCATCGACCGCGATCGCCCGGTCGTCGAAGGGGATGGTCACGGCCACTTCGTCACCCTTGCGCAACTCGAATCGCAGGGGGCCGGTCGAGGGCATCGTCACCGGGTCCGGATCGGGATCGCTCGTGTCGTCCCCGCCGTCCATCGAAGCCGGCTCGATCTCGTCCCACCTCACATTCTCCACCTCCGCCGTCCCCGCTCGCTTCTCGGCAAGGAGCGTGCCTCCGGGAGACGTCACTCGCACGATTCCCCCGAGGAAGACATCCTCGTAGAGCGGATCACCATCGTAACTCATCGATTCGATCGCGGCAGGACCGGTATCGAAGGAAAACTCGCGATTGAAAGCGAGACCGGTGATCTTCTCTGTTCCCGTCGCCGCCACCGGGTCACTCGCAGCCGAACTGCTCACCGAGCGATAGCCCCAGTCACCATCACTCTGCCGCCGCAACTCGACCCCCTCCCGGGAGATCACGGCATAGGATACGACCGCCTCGGGAAGGGTCTCGCGGGACAGGTTCGTCACGGTGACGTGATAGCCCGTCTTCTCCGACTCGAGCCGGTAGGGATTCGTCGCCAGGGTGTCCTTTCCCAGCGAGCGCTTCTCGAGCGAAATCTCGATCCGGAAATCCACCCGTTCGACGCCCGTCTCGATCCAATCCTTGATGTATTGCTGGTCATCGAGACTCAGTGAAACCGCCTCGATCTCGAACTCGACCCCATCCCCCCGCTTGATTTTCACCATGCGCCAGTCCTCGGAGATCCCGAGCAGCGTCGCGTCGATCTGCTTGCCGTCCTTGTTGGTGAACCGGTGCACCTCGGCCCGTCCCGTCCCGGGAACCAGGACGAGCAGCAGGGAGAGGATCACGATCGGCAGGCAGTTCATCGGGTGGAACCTACCTCTCCCACCGGACCTGCACACTCGGAAATTCGCGTGAGTTGCAGAATCCCGGACTACTTTCCCGACCGTCTCGATTTTCTCTGGAGCCCGGGTGAAATCCGAACAAGATTGCGTCCTCACTTCTTCACGATGGCACCGCCCACCCGGTACAGGCTTCGGCAAATCGAACTGCCCGCTTCGCCGTTCACGGTCGCGCGGAGACTGGCCCACCTGCCGGGACTCGTCTTCCTCGATTCCTCGCTCAACGATCCGGCGGGCCAACCGGGCCAGGCCCCGCTGTCTCTCGTCGCCGCCGACCCGGACGACATGATCACGGGTAACATTTTCGTTCCCGCGCACCGGGACCGTCTTCGCTCCGCCTGGGAGAAGCGCCGTATTCCGTCTCCCGCCGACATCGGTTTTCCTCTCGGCGGCTTGATCGGCTGCGTCGGATACGAGGGCGACTTCGTCTTCGGCAGCTATCCCGCCGTTCTCGTCTACGACCATGCCGCGCGCACCTGGTACGAGACCGGCTCTCTTTCGGCCGCGATCGAGCGTGGCGACCCGCCTTCGTCCCATCCCAAGGGAGCCGGCCCCGCGTTCAGCCCCCTTCTCGGGAGAGACGCCTACACCGACATGGTCAAACGCGCGCAGGACGCCATCGCGGCCGGTGATATCTACCAGGCGAACCTCGCCTACCCGTTTCGTGCTCCCTGTCCGGAGGGATTCTCCCCCCTCGATTTCTATTCCCGGCTCCGCGAGGTGTCCCCCGCTCCGTTCGCCGCCTATCTCGACCTCGCGGGCCGCCGCGTGTATTCCTCATCGCCCGAGCAGTTCCTCCGCATCAGCGGACGGACGATCCAGACGCGTCCGATCAAGGGGACACGGCCGCGTTTTCGCGATCGCGCCCGTGACGAGAAGTCCGCCTACGACCTGATCACCTCCACGAAAGAAATCGCGGAACTCGTCATGATCACCGACCTGGAACGCAACGACATCGGGCAGATCTGCGAGTTCGGCTCGGTCGAGGCGACCGAGTTGCTCAAGTTGGAGCGATTCGCGCAGGTCTTTCATCTCGTCTCGACGGTCGAAGGAACCCTCCGGGCCGGGGTCGACGCGATCGAGGCGCTCCACGCCTGCTTTCCCGGGGGAAGCATCACCGGTGCGCCGAAGAAGAGGGCGCGGGAGATCATCGCCGAGTTGGAACCCTTTCCTCGTGGACTCTACACGGGCACGATCGGGTGCTTTGGGTTCAACGAGGAAAGCCGGTTCAGCATCGTGATTCGAACCGTGATCGAAGAGTCGGGCCAGTTGCAGTTCCATGCCGGAGCCGGCATCGTGGCCGATTCGGATCCTCAACTCGAATGGGAGGAAACCCGGCACAAGGCCTGCGGCATTCTCCGCGCCTGCCAGGAGTCGATGCCGGATTGAGCCCGGCCCCACCCGGTCCGGTCAGGGTTCCCCCGTCTCGACGGGCCCGATCTCGCCGGTATCGAACAGGAAGATGAAGTCGCGCCGAGCCTTCGGATGGACGCGATCGTGGATCTCGGGAAAGCGCTCGATCGGGGTCAGCCCCCGGTAGAAACAGTATCCGCGAAATCCGATCGAGTGGAGGTAGTGAAACACCGGGCAGTCCGGATCGGCGGCCCCGTGACACTCGAAAAGCAAGTCGGGACGGTCCTCGGTGAGAAAACGCTCTCCGCCACGGAACACCTCGATCTCGTGGCCCTCCACGTCGCATTTCACGAACCTCACCGGGCGATGAGGATGATCCGCCATCACGTCGTCGAGTCGCTTCACCTCCACGGGGAAGGTGTCGGTCTCCCCGTTCTTTTCCTCGAGACTGGCTCCCCCCCAGTTGTTCCGTGGCCGGGTCAGGGTCATCGATCCCTGCTGCGAGGAGAGAGCGCAGCGGTGCAGTTCGAAATGGCGAATCCCGAAAATCCGGGCCACCGCAGGGAGATGATCGGCGAGTTCCTCCTGGGGCTCGAAGGCGATGATGTGCCCGTCCTGGCCGATCGCCCGACTGAGCCAATACGAGAACAGACCCCGGTTCGCGCCGATGTCCATCACGGTCGCCCCCTCGAGTTCGCGCGAGAGAAGATACCGGATGCCGAATTTCTCCGTCCGCAGCCGGTAGCGCCACGCTCGATGGAGGAAATGCAGTTTCGCCGCGATGTTCATTCGGATTCCAGCAGGTCGGGACGATTTGCCCGGGTGCGTTCGAGCGAAGCCCGCTCGCGCCACTCCGCGATCCTCCCGTGATGCCCCGATAGTAACACCTCGGGAACCGTCCGGCCAGCGAACTCCGGCGGACGGGTGTAGTGCGGCGCCTCGAGCCGCCTGCCGTCACCGGCGAACGACTCCTGCTCGGGAGACCTCTCGTCACCCAGCACGCCCGGGAGAAGACGGACGACCGCATCGACGACGACCGCGGCAGCGAGGGTGCCATTCGTGAGAACGTAGTCCCCGATCGAGATCTCCTCGTCGACGAGTGCCTCGACGACCCGATGATCGATCCCCTCGTAGTGGGCGCAGAGGAGGATGAGATGGGATTCCGACGCCAGCCTCTCCGCGACGCGCTGGTGAAACGGCACCCCCTGGGGCGTCATGAGCAGGACGCGGGACTCGTCGCGACGCAGGGACTCGATCGCCGCGAAAAAGGGCTCCGGCTTCATCACCATGCCCGGTCCGCCGCCGTATGGTTCGTCGTCCACCTGTCGGTGCCGGTCGTTCGTGAACGCCCGCAGGTCGTGACACCGCACCTCGACCCGTCCGGCCTCACGGGCCCTCTTCATGATACTCTCCCCGAGCGGTCCCTCGGCGATCGCGGGAAAAATCGTGACGATGTCGATCAACATGGGCAAGAGGAACCCTGTGCACCGTTCCGCCCCATTTTTCAATGCGCCTTTTCCTTGCACCCGGCCCATTTCGATCGCAGGAGTGAAGGGAATTTCAGTACGCGACCCATGGCCCGAGGATACGAACTGCAAGGCAAGATTCTCCAGATCGACGAGATCCAGACGTTCAACAGCGGTTTCACGAAACGCGAATTCGTCGTCGAGACGGAGGAGGACCGGTATTCACAGCAGATCAAGTTCGAGGCCGTGAAGGAGAAGACCTCGCTGACCGATGGATTCGCAGTCGGAGACCCGGTCAAGGTCACCTTCGACATCCGGGGCAACGAATACAACGGTCGCTACTACGTCAATTTGAATGCCTGGAAGCTGGACAAGGTTGGCGAGGGATCAGCAGAAACCGGCGGAGCGACACCACCGGCGGACGGTCCGCCCTCGCACCTCGCGGAACCTCCTCCCGGTCATGGCCAGGAGGAGGACGACATCCCGTTTTAGCGGCGATCCCGCCCCGGGAGTTGATTTCTCGACGCGGCCTCCTATCTTCGGCGCATGTCTGACCTGCTCGCTCTCTGCGCCTCCCTTCCCACGCGTTCCGTCGCCAAGGGAGAAACCGTGTTCGACGAAGGCGCCAAGGACGGGGAGATCCTGGTTCTCAAATCCGGACGCGTCGAGGTTCGCAAGGGCGAACACACGGTCACGACAGTCGAGCATCCCGGCTCGGTCTTCGGAGAGATCGCCCTGCTCCTCGATCAGGGGCACAGCGCCGGTGTCGTGGCTCTCGAAGACAGCGAGTTCCACGTCGCCCCCGACGGCGACGAATTGCTCGCCTCGAATCCCGAGGTCTACCGCGAGATCGCCCGCGTCGTCGCCCAGCGCCTCGTCAGGGCCTCGGAGCGGGTCGCCGAACTTCTCGAGCGGCTCGACGACGAGAAAGACCTGAGCGACTTCCAGATGATGATGCTCTGGGACGAGTAATCTCCTTTTCCCCACCCCATCCCAGTAAACCGGAAACCCCAACAACCCGATACGATGCCCTTTCAATTCACCGGATTCGCCGACGAAGCCGAGAAGACCCTCGACGGTCAGATTTCCACCCTCCAGGAAGCGAACTGGTCCGCGATCGAGCTGCGACTCGTCGGCGGCACCAACATCGTCGACCTGAGCGATGAGGCATGGGCCGAGACCAAGGACAAACTCGAGGCGGCCGGAATCGCGATCGTCGGATTCGGCGGGCAGATCGGCAACTGGGCGCGCCCCATCGATTCGGATTTCCAGGTCGATATCGATGAACTGAAGCGCGTCGCCCCGCGCATGCGCGACGCCGGAACAAAATTCCTCCGAATCATGTCCTATCCCAACAAGGCGGAGAATCCTCTCCCGCGCGATGAGTGGAAGGCCGAGACGATCCGCCGCATCTCCGAACTGGCGAAAATGGCCGAGGACGAGGGTGTCGTTCTCGTTCACGAAAACTGCAGCGGCTACGGAGAAACCGCCGAGGGCTACCTCGAGATCGCCTCGGCGGTCGACAGCCCGGCGCTCAAGCTCGTGTTCGACACGGGCAACAACAGCCTGCATGCGAACGATTGCGAGGATACGTGGAACTACTACACGGCGTGCCGCGAGCACATCGTGCACGTCCACATCAAGAGTGCCCGCCCCGGCGACGACGGCACCTACGCCACCTGCCATGTCGACGAGGACCCGGTCCAGCGCCGTATCATCGAGGATCTCGAGAAGACGGGTTACGACGGGTGGCTCTCGATCGAGCCGCACCTCAAGGCCGCCATTCATGCCGGTCAGGACGTCGATGACACCGGAGAGGCCCGGAAGGTCTGGATCGAATACACGCAGCGCCTCGAGAAGCTGGTGGCGGAAATCACGGGGTGAGCCGGGCACTCACGCCCCGGGCGCCTCGCTCGCGCTCGGCGCTACGGGGAGTGGGAACGCGGCTCGATTCTTCGTCACCTCGCTCACGCTCAGCGCTACAGGGAGTGGGAACGCGGCCGACTCTCCGTCGCCTCGCTCACGCTCAGCGCTACGGGGAGTGGGAACGCGGCTCGATTCTTCGTCGCCTCGCTCGCGCTCGGCGCTACGGGTTTCCCTTTCGGCTCGCCTCGACATAGGCGGCCATCTCGGTGAGGTGTTCCACGAAGCGGCGTGCCGAAATGGAGTCGCCATCCGTCCAGTAACCCCGCGGATCCTGTTTCTCCATGGCTTCGCGCGCCCTGCCGGCTCGCCTGGTCGCCTCGCGCGCCCAGGCAGCCGGTGAACTCGGTGGTTCCCGATCGGCCATCAAGTCATCCCGGGAGCGCGCGATCAGGTCTCGCATCCTCTCGATCTTTCGTCCGAACCGCTCGTCGATCTGGAAGCCGTAGTGGTCGGGCAGATCGGAGTCGTCGTAGGTCAATTCATAGGTGTCCGCCTCGCAGTAGAGTGCGCGGTTGGTGCGGAGTTCATAGAAACGCGCCCACTTGCCATCGGGCAACCGGCTCCGCTCCAGCCAATCGAGAGCCGGGGGCAGGGCGTCGCGAAACCTCTTCTCGCCCGTCGCGATCCAGAGCTCGAACAGTGTTTCGATCGCGCCCATGCTCTCCACCGAAGCGAGCGCGGGAGGCTCGAACTTCCGCGCCCAGACGGGCTGCATGGCGTGGTCGTATTGCTGCGCCCAACCGGGCTGGGGCTCCTCGAGCTGCGCGAGAAGGAGAAAGTCGCCCGCCCGGATCGCCGCCTCGCGATACCGTTCTTCGTCGAGGACCTCACCCGCCCGAAGCAGCACGCGAACGGTCCGGAGAATATTGTTGTCGTTCAGGGTGTAGAACCCGGCGTAGCGATCCTTCGGCCATTCCCGGGGCCAATCTGCAGGCAGCGTCGCCTTCTTCACCGGGCGGCCCGGATCGGACGGCCCATCGAACTGCTGGGGCCAGCCTCCGTTGGTCTCCTGGGCCGCAAGCAGACCGGCGAAGCCGAAGTCGAGTGATCGCCGAAGTTCCGGTTCAGGCAGGACACCCCCTGCCGCCTGCCATTCGACCAGCAGCATCAGGGCACCCTGCGTCTTGTTGTCATCGAGGGTCGACATCGCGTTTCGCTTCCCTCGCTCCCCGTCTCCCGCCTCGACATCTCGCCGGAAATGGTAGCGACGCGCGAAGGACGGCGCGAAATCGAAATCCGAGGTCCAACCACCCGAGGCGAGCTGGCACCACATCAGGGCCGAGGCCGCCTCGCGCGCCCCCTGCCGGAACAGTTCCTCCCCCGTGGCGTGATAGGCCCGGAGCATCGCGAGACCGACGGACGGTGTCCCGGGAGGCTGGATCTCGATCACGGTGGGTGATGCCCGGTGCTCGGTGCGTCCCTCCGAAAGGTCGAGGGGCCACGACGAGGCGTATCCGCCCGCCACGGAGAGGTTGCTCCGGAAAAAGCTCGCCGCCTTCCTCATCGCCCCGGTAACCTCGGCGGGATCCGGAAGCGACTCGCCGGCCGGGGCGATCGCGGCGAAAGCCAGCCCGATTGTCGCGATCCCTGCGCATTTGAGACTCTTCATTCTTCGCCTTACGTATCGGCTCGCCCCCGTGATGTCCAATCTGAAACACAATGGCCGGCTCCGTTGGGTCCCGAGCTACCTGCGTCGCCAGGGCCAGGCGACGCGCGGCCAGAGGCGTGCGATACGGGAGCACTGGCCCCGGTTCGGGCTGACTTTCCGCCATGGTTTCGTCATCGACCTCGCCGCGGCGTTCGACACGGACAGGCCGGTCGTGATGGAAATCGGCTTCGGCATGGGGGACCACCTCGTCGCCCGCGCGGCAGAGGAGCCCGACACGCCCTTCCTCGGGATCGAGGTCCACAGGCCGGGCCTGGGTTCCGCTCTCACGAAGATCGTCGTTGCCGGGCTGTCGAACGTCCGACTCATTCGCGGCGACGCGCGCCTCGTTCTTTCCGACCACCTCGACGGGCGTCCCTTCCGGGAAATCGTCCTTCTCTTTCCCGAACCCTGGCCCCGGCCCGATGACGCCCATCGCCGGATCATGCAACCCGATCTGCTCGCCCTCTCGGCTCGCCGCCTCTCACCGGGCGGAACCTTCCGGTTCGCCACCGATGTCGTTGCCTACGCGACGGAAGCCGACCAGGTGTTCGCGACACACCCGGAGTGGACCGCCATCGATCCCGCTCCCCGTCCTCGCACTTGCTACGAGGCCAAGGGAATCGCCGAAGGACGGGAGATTTCGGACCGGGCCTGGCGATTCGAGGCGTGAAGACGCGTCACGTCAATGCGGCTCGTCCTCGCGTTGTGTCTCCAAATCAGTCGCTTACCCTCTTCCCAAAGAGGGATGAGCACGTTTCGCATCACCTGGCTCGCTTCGATCCTCGCCGTACTCTCCGCCTACGGAGATTCGAAGCCGCTCTATTTCGAGAAGGACGTTCGCCCCATTCTCAAGGCGCACTGTTTCCATTGCCATGGAGAGCAGGGCGAAAGGGAGGGCGGTCTCGATCTCCGCCTCGTTCGTCTTCTCCGCGAGGGTGGGAAATCCGGCCCGGCGATCGTCCCCGGCAAACCGGGAGAGAGCCTCCTCTTCGAGATGGTCCAGAGCGGCGAAATGCCCGAGGGAAAGCCGCGCCTGCCCGAGAGTGATATCGCAACCATCGAGCGCTGGATCGCGAACGGAGCGCCAACCGCTCGTCCGGAGCCGGAGGAACTGGGTCCCGGGCCGCTGTTCACCGAGGAGGAACGAAGCTGGTGGTCCCTCCAGCCCATCGTCCGGCCCGCCGTGCCCGCGACCGGAGAGCCCAACCCGATCGACGCCTTCATCGTCCGGCGGCTCGACGAAAAGGGGCTCGCCTTCTCACCCGAGGCAACTCGACGCGTTCTGCTTCGCCGCGCCCACTTCGCTCTCACCGGTCTGCCGCCATCGCCTCGCGAGGTGGAGGAGTTTTCCGATGCCCCGGACTTCCCCGCCCTCGTCGACCGGCTCCTCGCCTCGCCGTCCTACGGGGAACGCTGGGCCCGCCACTGGCTCGACGTCGCCGGCTACGCCGACTCCGAGGGCTACGACGCCAAGGATCCCGAACGGCCCCACGCCTGGCGCTACCGGGACTACGTGATTCGCTCATTCAACGAGGGCAAGCCCTTCGACCAGTTCGTCCGCGAACAACTCGCCGGTGACGAGATCGCCGCCCGCGAGAAACTGCACGCCAATGCAGCCACCCGGGAGCTGAGGGAACGATACGAGAATCTCCTCGCCGCGACCGGTTTTCTCCGCATGGCTCCCGATGGAACGGCGGTCAAGAGCGACATCACGACGCGGAACGACTGCATCAGTTCCACGCTCGAGATCGTCGGCACCGCGCTGCTCGGCATGACGGTCCATTGCGCTCAGTGTCACGACCACCGCTACGACCCGATCTCCCAGGCCGATTACTACCGCCTGCGTGCCGTCTTCGAGCCCGGGTTCGACGTCCCGGCGTGGCGGCCGCCGAACAGGCGCCTCGTTTCCCTCCAGACCAAGGAGGAGGCTGCCGCGGCAGCGGAAATCGAACGGAAGGCGAAGGCGATCGATGAGGAACGCCTCGTCAAGCAGAAGGAGTTCATCGCGATCACGCTCGAGAATCTCCTCGGCACGATCGAGGGGCCGCTCCGTGCCCCTTTGCGCGAGGCATTCCAGGCTCCCGCCGCGGAACGCTCTCCCGAGCAGAAGAAACTCCTCGACGCCCATCCCAAGGTCCGGCAGCTGACCGCGGGTTCGCTCTATCTCTACGACACCACCTTCAAGACGAAACACGCCGCCACCCTGAAGGAGTTCTCGGAAAGAGCGGCGGAGATCCGCAAGACCAAGCCCGAGATCCGGTATGTACGCGCCTTTACCGAAGTCCCGAAGAAGCCCGAAGCGATTCCCGCCACCCACGTGTTCTTCCGGGGCCTCTCCGACGCGCCGAAGGAGAAAGTCGCTCCCTCCGATCTCACCGTGCTCGGCGACTGGCGGGACGTCACGATTCCCGAAAACGACGAGGCGCTGGCATCGAGCGGAAGGCGGCTCGCCTTTGCGGAGATGCTCACGGATGGCGAGCACCCCCTGGTGGCTCGCGTCATCGCGAACCGTGTCTGGATGCATCATTTCGGCACCGGCCTCGTGAGGACGGCGGGGGATTTCGGCCTCCTCGGCGAAACGCCCTCTCACCCGGAATTGCTCGACTGGCTCGCCGCCGACTTCATGGAGAACGGGTGGGACCTGAAGCGCCTGCACCGGCTCATTCTCACGTCGCGCACCTGGAAGCAGCAGTCGCTTCGCACGTCCGAAGGGGAACGGATCGACCCCGACAACCGGCTGCTGAGTCGCCAGAACGTGAGGCGGCTCGAGGCCGAGACTCTTCGGGATGCGAAGTTGGCCGTCGCCGGAAAGCTGACCGCCGCCAGCCAAGGCAAGCCGGTGCCGGTCATGATCACCCCGGAAGGTGCCGTCGTCCTGGGTGTGGACACGACCGACTCGGCCGGGCGACCGACCAACAAGTTCGTCCCCCTCGGCGAGGACCGTTTTCGGCGCAGCATCTACGTGCAGATCCGCCGCAGCCGGCCCCTGGAGATCTTCGAGGCCTTCGATGCGCCGGCGATGACCGATCCCAACTGCAACGTCCGTCCCGTGACGACCGTCTCCCCGCAGAGCCTCCTGCTCATGAACAACGCCGCGATGCGCCAATCGGCGCGGTTTCTCGCCGAACGCATTCGCTCCGAAGGTGGTCCCGACGCGGACACACGGATCGACTACGCGTGGCAGCTGGCCTACGCCCGTGATCCCCTACCGGAGGAGGCGGAGAGTGCGCGGGCATTTCTCGAAGTGCAGACCGCCTACTACCGGGAGCATCCCGCCCCTTTCGAGGTCGTCTCCGGCCCGGCCGAGAAGGAAGCCGGAGAACCGGAACTTCTGGCCCTCGCCGCACTCTCCCAGGCACTGCTCAGCGCCAACGAATTTCTCTACATCGATTGAAGAACATGGACTTCGCCGGAATCGCCTCGCGCCGTCGCTTCCTCCATGGCGGCTACGGACTCGGAACCATCGCGCTGGCCACCCTTCTGCGAGACGAGGGCCTCCTTGCCAATCCGGCGGTCGCGCCCGAAATGGAAGGCCACACCGTCTACGACACGCTGCCGAAGCCGGCTCACCATGGCTTCGGCCAGGCCAAGGCGATGATCTCGCTCTTCATGCAGGGCGGCCCAAGCCATATCGACCTGTTCGATCCCAAGCCGGAATTGACCCGTCTCGACGGAAAGGACTTCCCCGGTGAAGTCAAATACGACGACTCGGCCGGGGCGACCAAGGAGGTGATGGGGCCACCCTGGAAGTTCTCGAAACACGGGGAATGCGGCATGGATTTCAGCGAACTCGTGCCGCACATGGGCTCGATCGCCGACGAGATCACGATGATCCGCTCGATGCACACCGGGGTGAACAACCACGGCCAGTCGATCTACGCCCTCCACAACGGCTCGATCCTGCCGGGACGCCCCACCCTCGGGAGCTGGGTGACCTACGGACTCGGTTCGGAGAATCGCAACCTCCCCGCCTATGTCGCCCTCACCGATCCGCGCGGACTCCCCGTGGTCGGAGTGGAGAACTTCACCAACGGGTGGTTGCCGTCGACCTACCAGGGCACCGTGATCCGGCCGACCGAGCCCCGCATTCTCAATCTCGATCCCCTTCCCTCGCTGCAGGGGAAAGCCCAGGAGCGGTATCTCGATCTCGTCGCGGGCCTCAACCGGCGGCATGCGGACGCCCGTCCCGGAGAGACCGATCTCGAGGCGCGGATCCAGTCGTTCGAACTCGCCGCGAACATGCAGACGGAGGCGAAGGAGGCGCTCGACCTGAGTGGCGAGAGCGAGGCGACGAAGCGTCTCTACGGCATCGACGAGAAGGAAACGCAGGATTTCGGAACCCGCTGCCTCATCGCCCGGCGTCTCATCGAACGCGGGGTGCGTTTCGTTTCCGTCTTCACCGGGAACCAGACCTGGGATCACCACACCAAGATCCTCACCTCCCTGCCCTCGGCCTGCCGCTACGTCGACAAGCCCGCCGCCGCACTCGTCATCGACCTGAAGCAGCGTGGCCTGCTCGATTCCACGGTCGTCCACTGGGGCGGCGAAATGGGACGGCTCCCCGTGATCCAGAACCGTTCCGGTGCGAAGAAGGGCGAACGCGCCTCGATCGGACGCGACCACAACACCTACGGATTCAGCATGTGGGTCGCCGGCGGCGGATTCAAGGCCGGCCACATCCACGGGGCGACCGACGAATTCGGACACAAGGCGGTCGAGAACGTGGTCAACCATTTCGACTATCACGCCACCCTGTTGCACCTCTTCGGGCTCGATCATCGCAACCTGACCTACCGGCGCAACGGCGCGGAGCAGAAACTGGTCGACAATCCCGAGGCGCGCGTCGTGACCGGCCTCCTCGCCTGAAAGAAACCGCTCTCACGGATCGCCGTGAGACTCCAAACGCGGGCGCGCGGGCCGCACGCCCCTACCCAACCGCGGGCGCGCGGGCCGCACGCCCCTACCCAACCGCGGGCGCGCGGGCCGCACGCCCCTACCCAACCGCGGGCGCGCGGGCCGCACGCCCCTACCCAACCGCAGGCGCGCGGGCCGCACGCCCCTGCCCCGAGAGAACGGAATCGTGCGGTGCGAGGCGGACGCTCCCTCGTCCACGGTGAACGGCTTGACCTGCGGTGGTGAAAACCCGAGTATCGTGCGCGCCATGCCTCGCTCCTCCCTTCTCCACTCCGTTCTCCTGGGTTGTCTCCTCCCTCTCTCCGCCGCCGAACACGGCGACGGTTCGGTCTCCCTTTCCGGCGAGTTGCGCCAGTGGCACGCCGTGACGCTCACGGTGGACGGTCCCTTCGCCAAGGAACGCGACACCGAGCCGAATCCCTTCACCGACATCGCCCTCACGGTCCGTTTCTCCCACGAGTCGGGCGATCCGTCCTACCACGTGCCCGGCTACTTCGCCGCCGACGGAAACGCCGCCGAAACCGGAGCCACGGAAGGAACCGCCTGGCGCGCCCATCTCTCGCCCGACAAGACCGGCACGTGGACCTACACGGTATCGTTGACGTACTCCGAAACCGGAGCGGCGCTTCCGGGTGACGGGCAGACCGGCTCCTTCGAGGTCGAACCATCGGACAAGGCGACGCCCGACTTCCGGGCTCGGGGCCGTCTGTATTACGCCGGAAACCACCACCTCCGCTTCGCCGGAGACTCGTCCTGGTTTCTCAAGGCCGGACCCGACGCGCCCGAGACCTTCCTCGCCTATTCCGATTTCGATGGCACGGTCGCGACCCATCCGAAAAAGGGACCGCTGAAAACGTGGGAACCCCACCTCCGGGACTGGAGCGAAGGCGATCCCACCTGGCACGACGGAAAGGGCAAGGGAATCATCGGAGCCCTGAACTATCTCTCCGGCAAGGGGCTCAACGGTTTTTCCTTTCTCACCTACAACGCGGGCGGCGACGGAGACAACGTCTGGCCCTTCGTCGAGCGCGACGCCAAATTTCACTACGACTGTTCGAAACTCGACCAGTGGAACATCGTTTTCTCCCACGCCACCGCCCGCGGGCTGCACCTCCATTTCAAGCTGCAGGAAACGGAGAACGACGACAACCGCCGCGGCCAGAAGGACGACGGGAAGCCGGTGGCCGCCGCACTCGACGGCGGCGAACTCGGCCCGGAGCGCAAGCTCTACCTGAGGGAGATGATCGCCCGGTTCGGACACCACCTCGCCCTGAACTGGAATCTCGGCGAGGAGAACACGCAGTCGACCGAGGTCGTCCGGGAGATGGCCGCCTTCATCCGGGAAACCGATCCCTACGATCATCCCGTCGTGATCCACACCTACCCGAATCAGCAGGACAAGGTCTACCGGCCTCTCCTCGGCTTCGGCTCGGAGTTGACGGGAGCGTCGCTGCAGAACGGCTATGCGCAGGTTCATCAACGCACGCTGCAGTGGGTTCAGGCTTCGGCAGACAGCGGCAAGCACTGGGTCGTCGCGAACGACGAACAGGGTCCCGCCCAACTCGGGGTGCCGCCGGACGCGGGCTACGAGGGCTTCAGCGGCAAGGCGGAGCACAACGGCAAACGCTACGGGCGTGACGAGATTCGTCACCTCACCTTCTGGGGCAACCTGATGGCCGGGGGCGCCGGGGTGGAGTATTACTTCGGCTACCAGCTTCCCCAGAACGATCTCCTCTGCGAGGACTTCCGCAGTCGTGACGGCGCCTGGGACGACTGCCGGACCGCGCTCACCTTCTTCCACGACGAGAAGATCCCGTTCTGGGCGATGTCCAACGCGAACGATCTCGTCGGCAATCCGGAGAACGAGAATGACAAGCCCTGGTGCCTCACGAATCGAAGAAGAACGGGCGAGCTCTTCCTCGTCTATCTGCCCGGCGGAACGGAGGCTGAACTCGAGGTGAGCGACGGACACACGTGGAGCCGCGTGACGCTCGACCCGGAGTCGGGTTCCATCGAGAGGGACGAGATCGGCAACGTCACCGGGTCGATCCCCCTGCGGGCTCCGTCGGAAGGCGACCGGGTCGTGTTGCTCCGACGGGACTGAACCGCCTCGCCGGCCACCGGCTTTCACCGTTCTTTCACCGCGTTTTCGTCTCCGTTTCATCACCGTCTCTCACGGACGGGGAAGGATGACGGCATGAACGCGATCGCCCTTTCCGTCCAGCCGTCCCTCTCCCGTCCCCTCCACGAGTTTCTCTGGTTCGCCCAGCGCCAGGTCGCCGCCTGTCTCTTCGGCATTCTCCTGCTCGGCGCCCTGCTCTTCACCCGCACCTGGGAGAGCGACGCGATTCTCTCACGAGGTGACTTTCTCTTCCTCTTCGCCCTGAGCCTGCAGGCGGCCCTGCTCGCGCTGCGCCTCGAGCATCCGCGCGAGGTCGCGGTGATCCTCGTCTTCCACCTTCTCGCGACCCTGATGGAATGGTTCAAGACCTCACCCGCGATCGGGTCGTGGACCTATCCGGCCGAGGGCGTGATCTTTCGGGTCTACCAGGTTCCGCTCTTCGCCGGTTTCCTCTACAGCGCCGTCGGCAGCTACATCGCCCGTGCCTGGCGCCTCTTCGACCTTCGTTTCACTGGATATCCCCCTCTCTGGCTCACCGCCATTCTCGCCACTCTCGCCTACACGAACTTCTTCACCCACCACGTCACGGTCGACATACGCTGGTGGCTGATCGGTGCCTCGTTCCTGCTGTTCGGCCGTACCCGCGTCGACTTTCAGCTCGGCTCACGCCGGCTCTCGCTCCCCTTGCTCTCCGGTCTTCTCGCCACGGCCTCCGCGATCTGGATCGCGGAGAACCTCGGAACCTGGGCTCGTGCGTGGGTCTATCCCGGCCAGGAGGACGCCTGGACACCGGTTTCCCTGCAGAAGTTCTGGGCCTGGTATCTCCTGATGACGCTCAGTTTTGTGCTTGTCTCGCTCCTGCACATCCGCAAGCTGAGTCCCGGCCCTGCGGCCCGCGAAGAATGAAACCCGTCTCACCCGTCCTGTTCGCCGTCCTGCTCGCCCTTCCCGCCCTTGCCTCCGCGGAAGAAGACGGGAAGCTCCGACCCCTCGCCTACAACAACCCCGGCCTCGTGGTGGACCTCGGCGTCGGGCTCTGGGCCTGGCCACTGCCGATGGACTACGATGGCGATGGCGATCTCGACCTCGTCGTTTCCTGCCCCGACAAGCCCTCGAACGGACTCTACTACTTCGAGAACCCGACCCAGGACCCGGAGGAGAAATTTCCCGTCTTCAAGCCCGGGGTCTACCTCGCCGGCACCGGGCACAACGTCCAGGTGAGCTACGTAGACGGCACGCCGCGCGTGCTCCGGGAGAATTTCGAGTATCCGAACTTCCGCGAGACCGGCACCGTGAAGGGCGGGAAAAAGCTTTACGAGAAAGCCCGTTTCCACCCCGGCAACACCCGCGCCCGCATGTGGCGCTACGTCGACTGGGAGGGCGACGGCGACCAGGACCTCGTCGTCGGCATCGGCGACTGGAGCAGCTATGTCTGGGACCAGGCCTACGACTCCGAGGGCCGCTGGCGCAACGGGCCGCTCCACGGCTGGGTCTACCTGATCGAGAACGTCGACGGGACCTACTCCGACCAGCCCCGCAAGATCCACGCCGGCGGCTCCCCCGTCGATGTCTACGGGTGGCCGAGTCCGAACTTCGCCGACTTCGACGGAGACGGCGATCTCGACCTGCTCTGCGGGGAGTTTCTCGACGGTTTCACCTACTTCCAGAACATCGGAACCCGGGAAGAGCCCGAGTATGCGACCGGTTTCAAGCTCACCGGCGCCGACGGCCGCCCACTCGTGATGCACTTGCAGATGATCACTCCCACCGCGATCGACTGGGACGCGGATGGAGACTTTGACCTCGTCGTCGGCGACGAGGATGGCCGCGTCGCCCTCGTCGAGAACGTCACCCCGGACGGAGCCGAGACGCCGCTCTTCGAGCAGCCGGTCTACTTCCAGCAGGAGGCCGACACCCTCAAGTTCGGCGCGCTCGCGACCCCTTACGCCCACGACTGGGACGGCGACGGAGACGAGGATCTCGTCGTCGGCAACACCGCGGGCAACATCGCCGTCTTCACCAATCTCGACGGCCAGGGCACGAAATGGAGCGCTCCGGAGCTCCTCGAAACCGCCGACGGCGAGGAGTTCCGCGTCATGGCCGGCCCCAGCGGTTCGATCCAGGGGCCTTGCGAGGCCAAGTGGGGCTACACCACCCTCTCCGTGGCCGACTGGGACGGCGACGGGCGCGACGACATCCTCTACAACTCGATCTGGCCGCGCATCCAGCTGCTCCGCAACACGGAGGATGGCCTGGTCGACGAGCCCCTGTCGTTCTGGACCAGCGAAGCGCCGCCGAAGTGGTACTGGTGGCAGACCAAGGCCCCAAACCTGCAGACCCAGTGGCGCACCACTCCACTGGCGACCGATTTCGACGGCGACGGTCAGCTCGACCTCGTCATTCTCGACCAGGAGGGCTACCTGACCTGCCAGAGCCGGGCCACGGAGGAAACCCGCATCTTCGTCGACGAGGACAACCAGCCGATCCGGTTGAACCATCGAAGCGCCGGACGCAGCGGACGCTACAAGCTCGACGTCGTCGACTGGGACGGAGACGGGCGCCTCGACATTCTCGTGAATTCCGAGAATGCGACCTGGTATCGCAACTGCGAGGAACGCGACGGCAGGATCGTCCTGAAAAAGGTGGGCAACCTGGCGAAGCGCAACGTCGCCGGCCACACCTCCAGCCCGACCGCGTGTGATTTCGACCAGGACGGCAAACCCGACCTTGTCGTCGGAGCCGAAAACGGCAGGATCTACTTCATCAAGCACGACGACTGCATCCAATACGGCGGCGACCAGATCGCCGCCCGCGATCCGAAGCCGGCGCCCGAGCCGCGCTTCCCCGGTCTCGTCGAGGAAGGGTTCCTCTACGACAAGGCGCCCTTTCCCCAATGCCACGCCTCCACCCTCTGCGAGACCCCGCGCGGCCTGGTCGCGGCCTGGTTCGGCGGAACGAAGGAGAAGCATCCCGACGTCGGGATCTGGTCCAGCTACCACGACGGCTCCGGCTGGTCGTCGCCGAGGAAGGTCGCCGACGGCTTTCAGTATGATGTCCCCGGCGGAGGCGAGGAGCACCGTCACCCCTGCTGGAACCCGGTCCTCTATCAGCCTCCCGGCGACGCGCCCACGATGCTCTTTTTCAAGGTCGGCCCCAATCCCGCCGACTGGTGGGGCGAGGTGATGGTGAGCTACGACTTCGGCCGTTCCTTCCGCGATCGACGGCGGCTCCCCGAGCACATCGACGGCCCCGTCCGCGGGAAGCCCTACCTCCTCGACGACGGCTCGCTGCTCTGCCCCTCCTCGACCGAGCACGACGGCGACTGGCGGTTTCACATGGAGCGGCTCATCGACATCGAGCATCCCGAGCTGGGACGCTCCTGGCAGCGTTTCGAACCGGAGACTCAACCCTATCAGGTCATCCAGCCGACCCTGTTGTTTCCCGGCGGGGACACCATCCACGCCCTGTTCCGGTCCAAGAACGAGCGCATCATCGAGGCCTTCTCGAAGGACGGCGGGCGCACCTGGACCGAATTGGCCGAGTCGAATCTCCCGAACAACAACTCCGGCATCGAGGCCCTCACCCTCGCCGACGGGCGGCACCTCCTCCTCTACAACCACATCGAGGGCGACCGCAAGGACGGCTGGGGCAAGCGGAACATCCTCAACCTCGCCATCAGCGACGACGGTGCGACCTGGAAGGCCGCCGCCGTGATCGAGCGGGAGGAAAAGGGGGAGTTTTCCTACCCCGCCATGATCCAGGCCTCGGACGGGCTCGTCCAAATGACCTACACCTGGATGCGGCAGAAGGTGAAGCACGTCGTGGTCGATCCGGCGAAACTGGAGATCGGCCAGGAGGTAAGCACGGACGGCTGGAAGTGACGCACCTCGAACCAATCCGTTTGGCTGTCCTTCTGCGCCGTCTTGTGGCAACGTGATCCCCATGAGCGAAATCCTCTCCATGGACCAGGCGGGGCGAATCCTGATCCCAGAGACCATCCGGCAACAGCTTCACCTGGAGCCAGGCTCCCGACTCGTCGCCGATGTTCATGGCGACCGCCTCGAGTTGACCCAGGCGCCTGTCGAAGCGCGAATCGAGAAACGGGGAAAGCGTCGTGTCGTGGTCGGATGGGATGGTTTCGATGCCGCGGAGGCGATCAATGCCGCCCGCGATGAGCAGGTGACCCGTCTCGACGAGATCGTTGATTCGGAGCCATGAGAATCCTCATCGACACATCCGTGCTCGTCGCCGCCATGGTCGCGTCGGAGCCGCATCACGACGCCTCGGCAAAGCTCCTGGATCGCGACGACGTGCACTTTTACGCGCACGGCATCTCGGAAACGTTCAGCACCCTCACCGGCGGACGGCGCGCCTTTCGCCTTCCGGCGTCGCTGGTCTCAGACATGTTGGAGAACGACTTCCTGCCTGAGATGTCGCCGGTCTCGCTGGCGCCCGGGGAAATCACCCGTGCTCTGGGTCAGGCGGAAACGCGTGGGGTGCGGGGAGGGGCCGTTTTCGACTACCTGCACCTGGTGGCGGCGCGCAAGGCGAATGCCTCGCGGCTTTACACGCTAAATCTGTCCCACTTTCTTGCCGTCGCCCGCGAAGACGATCCGGAAATCACGCGACCTGCATGATCCTTCGCCCTTGGTCAATCTGCTGCGGAGGAGCTGTCCGATCGGCATCTTCCCCATCGGCGCGTGCGAGCCTTTTCGCTGTTCTGTCTGTCTTCTGTTGCGGGATTCTCTCATCCAACGAGCCCGCCGAACGTCCCCACATCCTCCTCATCCTCGCCGACGACCTGGGCTGGTCCGATCTCGGCTTCTATGGCAACGAGTGGTTCGAGACGCCCCACCTGGACCGGCTCGCCGAAGAGGGCGTGCGTTTCACCCAGGCCTATGCCGCCGCACCGATCTGCTCGGCCTCGCGCGCCGCGCTGCTCACAGGAAAGACGACCGCCCGCCTCGGCTTCGAATTCGTGACCAAGCCCGAGGCCGGCCACCAGCCGATGGTCACCCCGTTGCGCGCGCCCCCCTTTACTCTCGACCTGCCGCTCGACGAGGTCACCATCGCGGAATCGCTCGGGGCGGCCGGCTACGAAACCGCCTTCTTCGGCAAGTGGCACCTGAACCGGCACTACCAGAGGTATCTCGGATGGAGCCCGACCCACGGTCCGAAGGCCCAGGGATTCTCGATCGCCGAGGAGGATTTCGGCAACCATCCCTATTCCTACTGGCGCGAGAAGAAGAAGCGCAGTTTCCTCGACGGCGTGCCCGACGGCGCGTTCCTCGAGGATTCCCTGACACAACGCGCCATCCGCTTCCTCGAGCGCGATCACGACCGCCCCTTCTTCCTGATGGTCTCGCACTTCTACGTGCACGACCCGAATCACACCCGGCTCCGCTGGCTCCACGATCGCTATCTCGAGAAGGTCCCCGCCGATCACCCGCGCCGCGATGCCCTCGCCCACTACGGCGCGATGGTGACGACCCTCGATCATCACGTCGGCGAACTGCTCGGCGCCCTGGAGGAATCCGGCCACGCCGACGACACCCTCGTCATCTTCACCTCCGACAACGGCGGTCACCCGAATTATGCCGGCAACGCCCCGCTCCGCGGCAGCAAGTGGAATCTCTACGAGGGCGGGATCCGCGTGCCCTTCCTCGCCCGCTGGCCGGAGAAGATCGAGGCCGGCCAGGTCAACGAGGCCTCGGTCTGGTCGATCGATCTCTTTCCCACCTTCGCCGAACTCGCCGAGGCCGACCCGCCCGCGAACCTGGACGGTCAGAGCCTGCTCCCCGTCTTCGAAGACCCCGAGCTCGACTGGACCGGCGAGTGGCGCGAGAAACCGCTGCTCTGGCATTTCCCCTACTACCACCCCGAGAAAGGCTACCACGACGCCCCCGCCGAGATCGGGATCGACGACGGCTTCACCAGCCAGACCCGCCCCCACTCCGCCGTCCGCGACGGCCCCTGGAAGCTGCTCCATTTCTACGAGGACGAGCGGAGCGAGCTCTACGACATGGCGGAAGACGAGGTCGAGGACGCAGACGTTTCTCCCTACTTCGAGGGCGAGGCCGAAGGGGCGCGGGAAAGACTGCTCGACCTGCTCGAGAGCTCCGGCGCCCGCCTCCCCGAGCCACACCCCGATTTCTCGAAGCCATGAACTCCGTCGATGCCATCGTACTCTTCCTCTACATCGCCGCCGTGGTCGGCTTCGGCTGCTGGTTCGCGAAGCGGAGCAAGACAACCGGCGAATTCATGGCCGCGGGCGGACGCCTGCCGGGCTGGGCCGTCGGACTCTCTCTCTTCGGCACCTTCCTCTCGAGCAACACCTTCATCGGGAATCCCGGGAAAGCCTTCGCCGACAACTGGAACTTCTTCGTGTTCTCCCTGACCCTCCCGATCGGTGCCTGGATCGCGGCGAAGTGGTTCGTTCCCTTCTATCGCAGGAGCGGCGAAATCTCGGCCTACGACCACCTCGAGCATCGCTTCGGGCCCTGGGCTCGGATCTACACCGTGATCTGCTACCTCCTCACCCAGATCTCCCGCTCCGGCACGATCATGCTGGGGGTATCCATCGGGATGCACGCGGTGACGGGATGGGACATCCGGCTCATCATTCTCGCCACCGGGATTCTCGTCACGATCTACACGCTCGTCGGCGGGATCGAGGCGGTGATCTGGACGGACGTGATCCAGAGTCTCGTCCTCACCGTCGGCGCCATCGTCGTGATCGGCCTGCTCCTCTTCGGCGATCCCGGCGGCGGCGATCTCTTCGCGACCGCGAAAGCGGAGGACAAGTTCTCGCTCGGCAGTTTCTCACTCGACTTCACCCAGTCGACCTTCTGGGCCGTCCTCCTCTTCGGAATCTTCATCAACCTGACGAACTTCGGGATCGACCAGAACTACATCCAGCGCTACCACACCGCGAAGTCGGAGGCGGCGGCGAAGCGCTCCCTCTGGCTCGGGGCACTGGTCTACATCCCGGTTTCGGCGATGTTTTTCCTCATCGGCACCCTTCTCTACGGATTCTACGAGGCTCACAGCTCCGAGATGGCGGCGATCCAGGGCATGGCCGGGGAGGTCGGGAAAGCCGACGCCTACGGCGATTTCGCCCTCCCTCATTTCATGGCCAACCACCTGCCCGCCGGACTGGGCGGCCTCCTCGTCGCGGCTCTCTTCGCGGCGGCCATGAGCACGATCGACACGAGCCTGAACAGCTCCGCCACGATCACCCTGCGCGACATCTTTCGGAAGACCTCCCGCGAGGCGAGTGACGCGGTCCAGATGAAGATCCTCCACGGCGCCACGATCTTCTGGGGCGTCGTCGGCACCTCCGTCGCGATCGCCCTGACCTACGACAGCCGCAACATCCTCCAGATCTGGTGGGACTTGTCGGGGGTGTTCGCCGGGGCCATGCTGGGACTCTTCCTCCTTGGGATCATCTCGAAGAAGGCCGACAACGCCGCCGCCGTCACCGGGGTGATCGTCGGGGTCACCGCGATCTTCTGGATGAGCTTCGCCAAGGCCCCGTGGATGCCGGAGGTCCTCCGCTTCCCCCTCGCCAGCCTCATGGTCACCGTGATCGGCACCCTCACGATCTTCCTCGTCGGGCTCCTCGTCGCCACGCTCCGGTCGCGCGGGGGCGCTTCCCAGGCCTGACCGGCGCTCCTCCCGAAACCTTCCCCCTCCGCCAACCCCACTCCTCTCCGATGACGCCACGTTACCAGGGAATCGTCCCGCCCATGGTCACCCCGCTGCGCGACCGTGACACGCTCGACGTCGAGGGACTCGAACGGCTCATCGAGCACATGATCGAAGGCGGAGTGTCCGGCATCTTCGCCCTCGGGACGACCGGGGAAGCGCCCAGTCTCAGTCATCGCCTGCGTCGCGAAGTCGCCACACATACCTGCCGGGCCGTGCGGGGGCGTGTTCCCGTCTTGATCGGGATCACGGATACGTCACTCGTGGAGTCGGCTCAGCTCGCGCAGGCGGCGGCGGAAAGCGGGGCGGACGCGGTGGTCGCCTCGGCACCCTTCTACTTTCCCGCGGGCCAGCCCGAGTTGCGGGAATTCGTCGAGCAACTCCTGCCCGAGTTGCCCCTGCCGCTCATGCTCTACAACATGCCCGCCCTGACCAAAGTCACCTTTTCCCGTGAGGTCGTCGGATGGGCGATGGACCGCGAGGAAATCGTCGGTCTCAAGGACAGCTCGGGCGATCTCGTCTATTTCCGCAGGATGCGTCACCTCGCTTCAGAACGCCGGCCCGACTGGTCGCTCTTGGTGGGGCCCGAGGAACTCCTCGCGGAAACCGTCCTGATGGGAGGGCACGGGGGAGTCAACGGCGGCGCCAACCTCTTTCCGCAACTCTACGTCGATCTCTTCGAGGAGGCCCGGGATGGTAACCTGGAGCGAACGCGACTCCTGAGTGAACGGGTCCTCGCAGTCAGCGAGGCGATCTACACCGTGGGTCGCCACGGTTCCGCCATCATCAAGGGATTGAAAGGTGCACTCGCCCTCACCGGCGTCTGCGGCGACTTCATGGCGCCACCCTTTCACCACTTCCTCGCCGAAGACAGGGCGATCCTCGAGGAACGCCTCGAGAGGCTCGAATCCTCTCGGCAGTCCGATCCCTGAGGGTCACATGAGACGCAACCCGGCCCGACGTCCCGCGGAGGCGACCATCGTGCCCGTGCCCGCCCGGCGAAAGCAGTGCCAGATCGTGCGGGGGACCGCCCACGCCAATCCCGCCACCACCGCCCAGAGTGCGGTGATCGCCGGACTCGAGATGAATCCGATGATCGCCGCAAGCAGGATCATCACGACGACAATCGTGAATCGCTTCACGTAGTTGGTGCGGAATCGCTCGCTCACCCGGGTCAGGGTTCCCCCGTCCTCGTGAAACTCCGTCACCGTCAGCAGTCCGAGGAACGGCATCCGCTGCCCCACGCGGACCAGGTCACAGGCACCGGTCGGATCGATCTGCCAACCCGGCCTCTCCTCGAGGATCGCCGCAAGGAGTTCATCGCGCCCCCTCCCCTCGTCGCTCCAGAACTTCCAGCGGCGACCTCCCTTCCAGCGATCGCGCCGCCAGTCGGCCAACAGTTCGAGACCCATGCGACGAAAACTCCGCCCCCAGGCGGTCAGTTTCCATCCCTCTCGCAAACGCATCGAGCTCCGCGCCACTCCCTGCATCAGGATCAGCCCCATCAACTGCAGCCGCGACAACGCATCCGCATACTCGAGATCGAAGTGCGCATGACCCGATTGCCGCCACGCCGCGACAAGACTCGCCACCACCATCACGCACGATAGGGCGGCGAAGGGCCAGAATACGATTCCGACCACCGCCGACAATCCCGCCAACACCCACCAGCTCGCGTGGTAGAGGAGATGCCACACCTCCGACTGCTCGATCGAGTAGAGAAACTGGTAGGGTTCGTAGCCGTACGATCCATGGTAGATCCGATCGCCCGGAACCGGAGCCGCCGCATAGATGGTGCCTTTCCACTCCGCTCCCCAGAAGTGCCGAAACCGAGGGAGATGCCGTGTCATCAACAGCGCCTCGGCCCGGCCGTATCCGCTTTGCTGGCGCAGGTATCCGCGCACGGTGCGGCGTCTCTCGTGCCAGACGAAGGCGGCGGCGTGGAAGCCGATCCGGTAACCGGCATCGTGCAGCCGCCAACAGAAATCCGCGTCGTCCCCCGCCCGCTCGAAGACGATATCGAATCCCCCGATCTTCTCGAAGGCCTCGCGTCGCACCGCGAGATTGCACCCGGGAATGTGTTCCGCCTCGCGGTCGTCGAGCAGGACGTGGGCAGGGGCACCCGGGCCATGCCCGATCACGGCGAGCTTCCGGTTCTCGGGGGGCGGGGGGATGTTCGGCCCGCCGGCACAGGCCGTGTCGGGAGTCTCGTTCAGGGCGATGACGAGCCAGGTGAGCCAATCCGGTGGCACGAAGCAATCGTCATCCGTGTAGGCGAAGATCTCCCCCTCGGCGAGGTCGGCTCCCACGTTTCGCG
>Ga0180430_10000507_pt1 | contig 42077 bp, 38 predicted proteins | sample SS_ome_9_FD_132999 | JGI IMG/M metagenome (GOLD analysis project Ga0180430, IMG submission 132999) | Hypersaline lake sediment archaeal communities from the Salton Sea, California, USA - SS_1_S_2 metaG | ecosystem: Environmental > Aquatic > Non-marine Saline and Alkaline > Hypersaline >...
AGGATTAGAAACTAAGTAGTCACAAGAATTTTTTTGAAAAGGATCTAATAAATCCCCATTTAAAAAATCTATTTGAACAGAGTTTAATTCTGCATTTTTTTTGGCTATCTCTAAAGCTTTTGGGCAAATATCAGAACAAACCACCTTTAAATCTGGAAGTTTTTTTTTGATACTTATCCCAATACACCCAGAGCCTGTGCAGATATCCCATAAAGTCTTTTCTTTTAAATTTTGACCTTTTAACTCTTCGACAACTAAGTCAACAAGTAGCTCTGTCTCTAATCTTGGAATAAGAACATCTTGGTTTATAAAAAACTCTGACTCGTAGAAAAAAACTTTTTTTAAAATATACTCTACTGGTTCCGACTTTTTTCTTCTTTCAAGATGATCTTTAAATAATTTCTCTTGTTCCAAGGTCAATAGTTGATCAAAATGGAGATAAACTTCTTTAGGAGCACATGAAATTACATCACCTAAAAGTTTCTCTACAGAATTTTTAGGCTCTAAAACACCTTCTAGATAGGCAACAGAATCAGAAAAAAGTTCTTTAACTTGCTTCATTTAACTTTTTATGATGATAAAAACTTACAAGCGGCTGAGAAAGCTCTTCTAACTCCCCTTCCATAATACGATCTAACTTATACAAAGTTAGATCTATCCTGTGATCTGTAATTCTATTTTGCGGATAGTTATAAGTTCTGATTCTTTCACTTCGATCTCCAGAACCTATCTGAGACATACGTAGAGATGAAAGTTCTTTTTCTTGTTCTTTCCTTTTTTCTTCTGCAATTTTTGCAGATAAAAGTCTCATAGCTTTGTCTTTATTTTTGTGCTGCGATCTTTCGTCCTGACATGCTACAACAATCCCCGTTGGAATATGCGTTAGCCTTACCGCTGAATCTGTAACATTAACATGCTGACCACCTGCTCCTGAAGCTCTGTAAGTATCAACCCTAAGGTCTTTTTCATCGATTGAAACTTTTTCATCTTCTGTTGGCTCTAGTAATACAGCCACCGTTGCCGCTGATGTATGAACTCTTCCTTGAGTTTCTGTTTCAGGTACTCTTTGAACTCTATGAGTTCCTGCTTCATATTGCATGAATCTAAAGACATTTTTACCAGATAATGCCATCGTATATTCTCTATAGCCACCTATATCAGATGGAGTAGAACCTAAATCCTCTGTTTTCCATCCCATTTTATCTGCATACATCCTGTACATTCTAACAAGATTAGACACAAATAAAGCAGCTTCATCACCACCTGTTCCGGCTCTAATTTCTATAACTATGTTTTGGTCATCTCTAGGATCTGGCGGAACTAAAAGAGCTTCTAAGTTGAGTTTTTCTTTTTCTAACTCTACTTCTAATACTTTTAGTTCATCTTTAGCCATTTGGCCAAGATCTGGATCATCAACAAGAGATCGATTTTCAACGATCTCTTGTTGCATTTTTTTTACTTTTTCAAATGAATCTTTGATACTTGATAAGTAGGAATGTTGCTGAGAAAGTTCTTTATATAGCTTTTGGTCCTGATGTGTTGCAGGATCGCCTAGCTTCTCTTCTACCTCAGCAAGCTTTGCGACAAGCTCTTCAGCTTTTTTTTCCATTCAATTATTTTTTCTTCTTTTTAGCTGCTTTTTTCTCTTGAGCTTGCTCTTCTTGTTGCTTGTGTCTTTTCTGCTCTTGCTCTTTTTTCTTTTCATACTTTTTCAAGAATTTATCAATACGTCCTTCCGTATCAACAAATTTATTAGCTTTAGTGAAAAATGGGTGAGATGCAGAAGAAACAGCTACATGATGAACTGGATATTCTTTCCCTTCAAAAGTTTCCTTTGTTTTCGGTTGAAGTGTAGAACCAATTACAAATTTTGTTCCATTAGATGAATCTACAAAAAGAACATCTTGGTAGGGAGGGTGGGTATCTTCTTTCATTTACTACTCCTATCTAGATACTTATCCTACGAAAATACCCGAAAAATCGTTAAAGAACAAGACTTTTTCTAGAATTTCTCTTATAATACGAATAATTCACCGGGTAGGAGCTTAATCTATGTCATTTAATACCTATCAATCCTCTATGCAACCTCAAACACCTCTTTTGATTCGAGGACTGTTAATTTTACTAGCTACATCTTCAGTAGGCTTTTCCCTCTTAGCTATTTTATTTAAAAATACTATGTATTTTGAACCACTAAACCTCTTTGGCTTATCCCTAGCAGGTATAAATAAAGGTTATATCTTTCAACTTATAACTTACCCTTTCATCCAACTTCCTACTATAAAATTTGATTTTGGCTATCTAATTCAAACCTTTTTTTCACTCTATCTTGTTTGGTTGACATCCACACAGATCTTAGAAAGAGTTGGACAAAAAAAGTTTTTAACACTTCTTATTTCAACTATTTTATTTACCGGAGGAGTTGGCCTTGGATTAATATGGATAAACCCATATCCATACGTTTTATTTGGTCTTACACCTGTGATCTTTTCCTTATTAGTAACTTGGATGATGCTCAACCCAAGCGTACGTCTAATTTTGTTTTTTGTTCTTCCTGTACTTGCAAAACATCTAGTTGTAGGTCTAATCGGTGTTACATTACTTATAGATTTCTCTAATGAAGACTTTATTCGTTTTGGGGTTAATTTATCTTCAGCAGTATTTGCTTACATGTTTTCTTTATTTGCATTTAACACCCACAGTTCATTTAGATCGTTATACAGATTTGAAAAGGCAATTTTTTCTCTTCGTAACAGACTAAAAAAAGCAAACAGACAAAAGTCATCCAATAACAACACATCAAAGATCTATGACATTCGCACCGGCAAACCGGTGCAAACAGATGAACAATTTTTAGATGAAATGCTAGAAAAAATCTCTAACCATGGTAAAGATTCTCTTTCAACAAAAGAAAAGAAAAAAATGGAAGAGATTTCAAAAAAAAGAACTTAAATAACTCAATCTTTTAAAGGAGCGCTTTCAAAGATTCTTCTGTAAGTCTTTTCTCTTTTTTTAACTAGAGCTAAAGCTTCTTTTTTCTTATTAGAATCTTTTAGCTTTTTTATCTTTGAATGGTCGTCTTTTTCCTGATTCCATAGCTTAGCTAAGCTTACTAAATGCTTTTTTCCTATTGTTCTTATTTTTAAAGGATTTTCATAACTTTCAGGAAATGATATCCTTTCAATGTTTGGTAGATTTTCAACTAAAATAGGAGCTGCATCATAGAATAGACCTCTACAAGAAAGATGACCAACGCCATCTTTAGCAGGGTTTTTAGGATCTATTTCATATTTGATTGCATAGGTTTTTAACTTAGGTAAAGTTGGCAAGCTAAAGGGATAAAGAGAATACGTGCCACTTAAAGTTGATGTAGGCTTTACTACTTGAGTTAAAGACTCTAAATTTTCATATAAAGAATAGATAGCACCAAGATCAGTGGAACTTAGCCAACCCATTCTATAAATAACTTTGGATACCTTATAAGCTGAAACTTTTTCTAACAGAGTACCAAAATCGAATTTAGATAGATTTGGACCTATATGCAAAGTCACTTTATGGTCTTTTGAAAAAGGACAATTCTGAATGTTCTCCCCTTTTTTATTTAGCTCAAAAAGCTTTCCCTTAGAAGCAAGATAAGTCTTATTTCGTAAATCTAGTGTTAATTGACTAGTTTCTTTGTCTACTTTTCTTTTTTTTAATGGGCTAGCTTTTGTGGTTGTGCTTATTTGGTCAATTGCTCTTGCTGTCATTTCATTCTCCAAAAAAATAAATAGAGCATAGTTTAATCGAATCTAAAGATCTCTACAACTTTAAATTAAAGGTTAAAACCTCGACAAGACCCTTTACTTTGCTGCCAACAAAGCTGCACGAACAACTTGCATCCCGTCTAATATCCCTTCTTCATATCTAAAATGGGGATGATTTTCTAGCTCTGGGAAATCATTTGGTTGCATAATATCTTCAGGAGTTACATAAGGAACAATTCGCCTTGCATGAGACAAAAGTTTTTTCTTCTGACTTTCAATAAGCTCATCTAGGAGTTTTTCTGTGGACATTTTGCTCTCTTTTGTTGAAAGAATGTTTTAAGTAAAAAAGCAGATTCTTCTTCCAAAACTCCACCATGAATCTCAACTTGATGCATAGGATGTTTTTCAGACATTAAATCAACAAAACTTCCACAAGCTCCGAGTCTTATATCTGGTGCAGCATAAACAAGTCTTTTAACCCTGGAAGCTATGATAGCCCCTGCACACATAGTACATGGCTCTAAAGTGCAATAAAGCTCTAGATTTGGAATTCTCCAACTATTGAAGTAACTAAAAGCAGAAGTAAGAGCTAACATTTCTGCATGAGCAGTTGCATCTTGCAACATCTCTACCTGATTGTGTCCTTTAGCAATGACTCTGTTATCTTGAACTAAGATAGCACCGACAGGCACTTCATCTTCTTCAAATGCTTTTTGAGCTTCTCTTAAGGCTAAGCCCATATAATAAAGATCTTTATCTTCTTGAGTTAGAAATTCCATAATACCCTGCTTTTGGTATAGAATAGACTAGCTTAGAATTTTTTTCAGCTAGAACAAAGAAAAATATAGATTAAAATTTTTAGTAATATCAAATAAATATTTGCGCTAAAGATCGATTCTTGTCGTTGATTTTATGTTTCGAAGATGATAGAATGTTAGGGAAGCAAGTTATAATGTCTAAACCCATAAATGGGAGATACTAAATGTCTTTAGATAAAGGTACAAAAGAAGAAATAACCAAAGAATACCAGCTCCATGACAAGGATACTGGTTCTGCGGACGTTCAAATAGCAATTTTGACAGCTAGAATTACGGAGCTGACAGAGCACTTGAAAGCAAATCCACAAGATCATACTTCAAGATTGTCTCTATTAAAGCTTGTAGGACAAAGACGTCGTTTATTAGACTATTTGAATTCAACGGATACCAAAAGGTATCAACACTTAATTCAAAGATTAAGTTTACGAAAGTAAATAAGACGCTGGGTAACCAGCGTTTTTTTTTGATCTGAGTAAAAGAGGTTAGAGAGCAGAAAAAAATTTTTAAAAAGATTAAAAATTTCTTTCTGATTTCTAGCTTCTCTTTTTACTCTAAAATAAATTTTTAACTAGGAATGATTTATGACAAGAAAAACCTTTACAATTGATTTAGAGGGAAAAGAAATCACCTTTGAAACAGGTAAGTTAGCAAAACAAGCTAATGGATCTGTAATGGTTCATTGTGGAGACACAAGGGTATTCGCAGCTGCTACAGCTTCGGATAACGCTTCTGAAACAGTTGACTTTCTTCCTCTAAGAGTAGATTATCAAGAAAAGTTTTCATCAGCAGGAAAAACACTTGGTGGATTTTTAAAAAGAGAAGGAAAGCCAAGCGAGAAAGAAGTATTAACCTGTAGAATTATCGATAGAGCGCTAAGACCTCTATTCGAAGATGGATATTACAATGAGATTCAAGTTCTATCTTACGTATATTCTCATGACAGAAAAACAATGGCTGATGTTCTTGCTATGTGTGCAGCATCTGCAGCGCTAACAATTTCTGATATTCCCCTTTCAAAACCATTAGGAGCTGTAAGAGTAGGAATGATTGATGGTAAGTTTATTATCAACCCAGAAATTGAAGAACTAAAAGAATCTAAGCTAGATCTTGCGATTGCAGGAACAGAAGATGCGATATTAATGATTGAAGGTTATTGTGACTTTTTAACAGAAGAGCAAGTTTTAGCTGCGATTGAAAAAGGTCATGAAGCTATTAAAACAATCTGTGATGGTCTAACTAAATTCAGAGAGCAGGTTGGTAAAGAAAAAAACAGATCAACTCTTCACGCAATCAATCCTGATATAAAGAAACAAGTTGAAGCATTAGCAGCAGAAAAAACAAAAGGTTTTTTCACAATTGCAAACAAAAAAGAAAGAGAAAAAGCCCTTTCAGGAGCTTATGATGAAATTTTTGAAACCATCATTCCAGATCCAGAAAACACAGAAATATCTACAAGAGACGTTCAACTTTCATTTAAAAAATATTGCTCTAGCACAATGAGACAAATGATCTTAAAAGATCAAAAAAGAATTGATGGAAGAGCTTTAGATGAGATTCGCCCTATTGATTGTGAAAACGGTCTTCTACCAAGAACTCATGGTAGCGCATTATTTACCCGTGGAGAGACACAAGCTTTAGCTGTATGTACTCTAGGTGGAGAATCTGCAATTGGTCAAAGATTTGAAGATTTACATGATGAAGGTGTAAGAAGTTTTTACCTTCACTATTCATTCCCTCCATTTTCTGTTGGAGAAGTTGGAAGAGTGGGGCCTCCAGGAAGAAGAGAAGTTGGACATGGAAAGCTAGCTGAAAGAGCTCTTATCAAGTCACTTCCTTCTAAAGAAGACTTCCAATATGCAATTCGTCTAGAATCAAGTATTTTAGAGTGTAACGGTTCATCTTCTATGGCATCTGTTTGTGGTGGATGTTTAGCACTTATGGACGCTGGAGTACCAATTAAAAAACCAATAGCTGGTATCGCAATGGGTCTAATCTTAGAAGATCAAGATTTTGTGATTCTGTCTGATATTATGGGTACAGAAGATGCGCTTGGAGATATGGACTTTAAGATCACTGGAGATAAAGCTGGGATAACAGCTTTCCAGATGGATATTAAAGTAGAAGGAATTACTCATGAGATTATGGAAAAAGCTTTAAGACAAGCTAAAAGTGGAAGATCTCATATTCTAGATAAAATGTTAGAAGCAATGCCTGAGCCAAATCAAGAGCTTTCTATGCATGCACCTAGAATAACCAGTATCCAAATTAAACCATCTCAAATTGGTACAGTAATTGGTCCTGGAGGAAAGCAAATCCGTTCGATTTCAGAAGAGTGCAAAGTACAAATTGACATTTCTGATGAAGGGCTTGTATCTATTGCGGCAGAAAGCAAAGATGATATGGATAGAGCAAAACAAATCATCAAAAATCTAACAGAAGAGATCGAAGAAGGTAAGATCTATTCTGGTAAGATTACTTCTATAAAACCTTTTGGTTTATTTGTAGAAATCGCAGGTGGTAAAGAGGCTCTTTGTCATATTTCTGAAGTTTCCAATACAAGAATCAACGATCTGAATGAAATTTTCAAAGAAGGCGATATGCTGGATGTGAAAGTTTTAGGTAAAAACGATCGTGGTAAATGGGTATTAAGCCATAAAGCATTATTAGCTTCAAAAGCTTAATCTTTCCCATTCTGTATTACGCAGGGTTTCAAAAAGGGATTTTTTATCCCATTTTGACTCCTTGCGGCCATATGTTTTCGACACTGAACTGATAACGATATTTCCATCAACATCTACTTTTACTGAATCTAAAAAATATAAGGGAGCTAGAGCTCCGGCATCAGCAAAAATTCTTTCTTTTGCATTTTCACTTAAAAAGATTTTAAGTTCACGTTTTTGAATATTAAACTCACCATAAAAATCATGGGTGACTCTTAGAGTAGGAAGAGACTCCCCTTCTATTGTATGACGAATTTTAGCCCTATATAGACCTTTGAATTTGACTCTAAAGCTAATTAGGTCTTCATTGTCTGAACTGGATACTTCAAATTTTAAAATTCCTTCTGGAAAAAGTTTATCTAGCGTATCTAAAGTTTCTTGAGTTTTATCTTCTAACATTTCAGCAAGAAAGGTTACAAGAACCTCACGGGCTTTTTTTCTTTTAAATACACATTTACCCATAAAGCTTTTCTTTAAGCTTTCTACAATCTCTAAAACCGCTTTTGAATTCATTTTTTCTTCAAGAAGATCCTTCTCTTCTCGAGTACTTGATGAAAACATATTCGTTACGTAAGAACCTACGGATTTTAGAGCTTGAGTAAGATGTTCAGTTGCAAAAGGCTGATCTAGATCTTCATGAAAGTGCCCTTCTAAAATCAAACTTTTATCATATGGCTTTAATGAAAAAAGAGACTTTTCATCTTTTGTGATAGAGGTAATATTCCTTTCTATAAGTGACCACACAGAATGCATTTTACTTCTTGTTAGGTCATGATTCATTCTAACATTTCTATCTACTAACCCATACCGAATAAGGGCAATTAAGAAACGATCAGAACTTATAACGATCAATTTCAGTTCATTATCTGAGAAAAATCTATAGTTAGGATCTTTTCTAAGTTGGTTAAACCTTCCTTGACTAAACTCTTCTGCATAAAGCTTTTTCTGATGATAAAGAATACAAAAATTTTCAAGTTTTCTATAAGAAATCACCTCTTTTACAGCTTCTATTAATCTTCTTTTTCTCTCTTTCTGAATATAAGAAGCAATATAAGTAGAAGGCTTATACCATACTAAGGGATGACTATCTCCCCACCTATACCTGTCAAATAAAAGCTGAACTATTGGGTTTTCTTCTAGCTTACCAATATTAAAAAAATTCTTTTCTATAAAGAAGAAGGACTTATTTAAATCACGAAAGATTTCGTCCGGATGCTTATACCAATTCATTTTCACCTCTTAAAATTCTATCTATACACTGTGAAAAAAAAATTTTCCAGAAGAGAAATGATTCAATAAATTTTAGATATTATTTATCGAAACAATAAGTTATCTTTTTTGACGAAGAAATTTTATGAGATAAAATAGTATGGAAACAACCTTTAGCACACCATCAGTTACAACAACACTTTCAAAACCTATATTGGTGAAAAGTAATAACCTTTTAAAGAGAATATCCAATTCAATAAAAAGGTTTTTCAATTGGATTTACAATTATTTTTTTCCATATAACTTTGTTAAGCAAAAAAGTGAATTTAGGATTATTCCTGATTGTTTTGAAAATTGGATTGGTAAAGTGAGTTACAAAAGCATTATTTGCGCGTGGGGAGGAGAATGCAAAAACCATCCACAAAAACAAGCAATAGAGAAAGTGACCAAAGATCTACTTTCTCATGTTGAAAGACAATTAGCAGGAAAAGTTGTTATAGTTAATTCTAAAACACCTAATGCAGCTTGTTTGCCAGGAGGATATATGATTATATCTGAAGGGATGATCGATGCTATAAACACAGAAATACAATTACTAAGAAACAAAGGAATAGAGATTGATTTTGATAGCATGATAGCCGCTGTGATGGGACATGAACTTGGACATGATGAAGGAAGGCATTCTGCTCAAAAAATAGAATTAATGTTAGCAATTAAAGCTATCTTCTTTGGTCTTAAAACATATTACAATCATAAAAAGAGCATTGATAAACAACCAGAAGAACCTAAAAAAGAAAATCCCTCTGATAAAACATTTGATTACTTAGAGGAGATAACCCATTTCTTCCTTGGTAAAGCAAAAACCAGGCAAGGTGAAAATGAAGCAGATTTATACTCTCTGATTTTAATGGCTCGCTCAGGTAAATACAACCTTGATGCAACTATTTACATTCAGGATCTTTTAGAAAAACATGATCCAACACCTAAGAATCAAAAAATAAAATCATTAGCAGCACTATTTAGAAGTCACCCTCATTGCAAAGATCGAAAAGATAAAAACATATCAAATATTGAAAAGGTTCGAAAAAAAGAAATAAATATTGAGCCAATAAAGATATAAAAAAGCCCCTTGGTTTGCCAAGGGGCTTTTTGCTTAAGCTTGTTGAGGCTCCGGAGGAAGATCCTCATCTTTAACCTCTTTTGGAGGAGGTGGAGGAGCTTTTCTTAAGTCCTCTTGATCCTTTAATCTAGAGCGCTTGTCATCAGCACTCCAGGTGCCATCCATGATTTTTTTCACATCTGCAGAATCTAGTGTTTCGAATTCTATTAGCATTTCAGCCATTAGCTTTAACTTGTCGCTATTTTCATTACAAATTTGTTGAGCTCTTCTATGAGCTTCTTCAATTATGTTATGTACTTCTACATCAATCTTTTTAGCTGTTTCTTCAGAGATGGACCTTTCTCCTGAAGTTGGTCTATTGTAGTAGTTAGCCTCAGATGAGCCATCATCATAAGATACAAGCCCAAGTTCATCACTCATTCCCCACTCACAAACCATACTTCTTGCAAGTTGGGTTGCTTGTTGAATATCTTGTTGAGCTCCGGAACAAATATCTCCGATAAAAATCTCTTCAGCAACTCTTCCACCCATCATTACAGCTAGCCTGTCTAGAATTTCTTTTTTCCAATAGCTAACACGGTTTTTCTTAGGCATAAAGTGAGTTGCTCCTAATGAAAACCCTCTAGGAATAATTGTTACTTTATCTACTGGATCAGCATGTTCTACAACAAGACCAACAATCGCATGTCCTGATTCATGATAAGCTGTTGTTTTTTGCTCATCTTCGTCCATTTCAAGGCTTCTTCTTTCTTTACCGAAACGAACTTTATCACAAGCTTCTCTAGCTTCTACGTTGGTTACCGCGGTTCTTCCTTTTCTTGCAGCCATTAAAGCTGCTTCATTTAACATATTCTTAAGATCAGCACCAGAAGCTCCTGGTGTGATTTTTGCAATATCCATTAAATCTACTGATTCATCAATTTTGATTTTTCTTGCATGTACTTTCAAGATATCAAACCTTCCTTTAACATCTGGAAGATCTAAAATCACTCTTCTATCGAACCTACCAGGTCTTAAAAGAGCTTTATCTAGTACATCTGGACGGTTTGTTGCGGCCATTAAAATAACCCCTTCACGAGTGTCAAATCCATCCATTTCTACAAGAAGTTGGTTTAAAGTTTGCTCTCTTTCATCATTACCACCACCAACGCCAGCTCCTCTATGTCTTCCTACTGCATCAATTTCATCAATGAAGATAATACATGGAGCATTCTTTCTAGCTTGGTCAAACATATCTCTAATACGGCTTGCACCAACACCCACAAACATCTCAACAAAGTCAGACCCAGATATAGAGAAAAATGGTCTATCAGCCTCACCGGCTACTGCTTTTGCTACTAAAGTTTTACCAGTTCCCGGAGGACCTACTAATAATACCCCCTTAGGAATCTCGGCACCTAAAGCAGTAAATTTCTGTGGATCTTTAAGGAAGTCTACAATCTCTTCTAGCTCTTCTTTAGACTCTTCAGCGCCAGCTACATCTTTAAATGTAATTTTATTCATCTCTTTTGTCATAAGTCTTGCTGGTGACTTACCAAAACTCATTGCATTTGAACCAGCACCTTTAACCTGCTTTGAAAAGACGTAATATAAAAGGAATAGCACAACTAAGATAGGTAATAGAGTAAATAGATAGCTTATGTAATTTGGGCCCTGTTCCTGGCTTTTAAAATTCTTTTCTAAAGCAACTGTTCTAGGTTGATCTACAGCTTTAAAAGAAAGGTTTTTATTTTGAGCAAAATTTTGCCATTCAGCTTTTGCTCCTTGATACCATCTAGAGAAAACCTCTGGATCTTGACCTTCTAAGGTTCTTGTAGATACTTCCTTGTTATTAAAATACCAAGTAGTATTTGATACATTTTTTCTCGCACGATCTAACTGAATTGCGTTATTTTCAATTTTAACTGCATTTTCATTGTATGTCTTAATGTCTTCAATATAATTTCTAACAGATCTTAAAGCTCCTAAACGGACGCCATTTTGCACCTGGTTTAGTTCAAAGGCAACTTCCTTAAGCTCAGAAAGATTTTTTGCGTAAACCCCTACAATCTCTTGATTAGTTAAAGATAAAGTACTTATCTCTGTAACATTATCTTGAATTGCTGTTAATTTAGACTTTAAAGATTCAGCTCCTATTCCAAGGCTTGGAGATCTAAATAATTGTAATAAAGAAGAAAATTGGTTTTCTAAAGTAGCAATATTTTGATCACTTGGTGAAGATTTAGCCTTACTCAAAGTCTTTTCTAAATCAGGAATCGATAAAATTCTTTTAGAAGGTTGAGAGGAAACAACCACGCTGTTTTCTCTTTGAGGTGTATTGTACTGATTGTCTACTACTGTATACTTAGATCCTCTCTGACTTACCCCAGATAAATGTAAGTAAAGCTCAGCAGAACTTTTTACTTCATTTTCAGCAGAATCAATCCTTAAAGATAAATCCTTTTGAGATTGAGCAAGCTCGTGGCTCTCATTAAGTAAATCTAAATAACGATATCTATTTTTCCCCTCTTGAGAAAGCGATCCTTTAAACTCAGAAGAAAAAGTCGTGAGCGTCTCACTTTGAGCCGTTTGATGACTTTTATCAGGCTTTATTAAATCTAAATTTATTAAATGTTCCAACTGATGGCTAAAGGACACCTTCGCATCTTTTGCTGATGACATTGAATGTAATGTCATTACAACTAATACCATTGCCACTATAAATAATATAAAACCACCCGGAAGTCTTCTTTTTTGACCCATCTGCAACCCTTTATAATCTCACTTTAATCTAATTATAAAAATAAATGTTATATTTTTTTTTGTAAAGAAATCTAATAATTTTAAATTAAACCTTTTAATTTTATTTAATTTCAATTTTCATTTTTAAACTATTTTCTGTTTTTAAATCTTTAATAGATTTAAATCCAGAAAGCAAATCAGCTACTACCTCATCTCCTTTTGCAATCACAGGAACAAGTTTCCTTAAAAATACCGGTACTTTTTTGCTACTCTGCCACTTGGTCAAAGACTTTAATTCCTTTAATTGACTAGGATTGAGCAATTTAGTTCCTTTAGGAATACAAATATCCATATTACCATGCCATAAATCTTGCCATGAGGACTCCTTCCATTTCGAAGAATCATCACATTTTTCTAAAGTGATTTTCCAATTTCCCTTTGTTAAAACACCCATAGATAAAGGCATTGAAGTAGGCAGGGATAAAGGAGATTGTTTCAGGAAAAAGATTTTTTGTCGATCGATAATGACGGTTACATCCTTGAACTGTATTTGCTTATAAGAGTCTTTATTTAAAGACCATGTAAAGATTTCTTGTAGGTTTATTCTGGATATAGAAATATTTTCCTGTTTGAATAAACTATAGAAGAAAAATTTTTGTTCGTTAATGGTAAGTAAATCGAGTAAATTAAGATCAAAGTAAGAGCCCAAAGGACCTTTTACTAGCTTATTTAATAACTCACTGGTTCTTACTTCCAGACTCTCTTTAAGATCATAAGATCTTGATGCTAACAAAGCTAAATTGTTTGAAAACTCTTTTCCAAAATTTTCATTTAAAAAAGGTAAAATCGTTTTTCTCATTCTACCTCTCAAAAACCTAGTATCTAAATTCGTAGGGTCATGGATATACTCAATCTTATTTTCATGTAGATAATCCTCTAACTCATTTTTAGTAACTTGCAATAAGGGACGCCAAATAGTTAATCTACCTTGTTTGCTTATTGGTTTCATTCCATAGAGGTTAAAAAGGTTAGCTCCTTCTAAAACTCTTTTTAACACTGTTTCAACAAGGTCATCTTTATGGTGAGCAAACAAAATGGCTTGATATCCATGTGTTTTGTTCAGATCCTCAAAAAACTTTAATCTACACTTTCTTCCATGATCTTCGAGATTATTGGTAACTTTTTCTTCGATACGAGTTTTATGAAAAGTTAATCCAAGGTTTTTCACCTTGTTTTCAAGTGTAACTTGCTCATTTTGACTATCTTCTCTCCAGCCATGATCAACGTGAGCCACATCAAATGTAAAGGAGTAGCTTTTTTTTAACTCTAGCAATAGATGTAATAAAGCTGTAGAGTCTCCTCCTCCTGAAAAAGCTAAGAGAAGAGAAGATTTTTTTCTTAAATTCTTTTCTAAAAACTTTTCTAATAAATTGATCATAAGAGATATTTTAACTTAATTAATGTGTAAATCGCTATCAAGATAGCTAATATAAGCCACCACATAGAAGGAAAAAAACCTGACTTCCCCTCTTCTAATACTATTTCTGGACCTGCTTTAAGCTTGGGTCTATCTTGGTTTTTTTCATTTACTCTTGATTCAAAGATTTTTCTAAGCTCATCTACAGACCCCATTGGAACCCATTTTTTAAAACCTTTTTTCCACACTAAAGTCAAAGGTGATACATGAGGATTCTTTTTCAAATCATTGATACTAAAGGGACCTTGCTTCTTTCCATCTACCATAATAAACCAAACTGGCTTATTTTCCCGAGATAAAAAAGGTTTTAATAAGGTTTTAAAAAACATCTTGATCCTGCACTTGGGATAAATTCTACCTCTCTTTATACTCAACTACATGTTAAACCAAAACATTCTTCCAACTTCTTGTAGATATATTCTCCTTAACTACCTAAGGATTTTTCTACTATCGCTTTTGGGAATTATAGTCTTATTATTGTTAGTCTCGTCTAGAGAGATCTTAATATTTGCAAGTTTACAAGCAAGTATGAAAAGCACAATCCTATTTACTCTATTACAAATCCCTCAACTACTTCCTGTAACAATTCCTATATGTGCTCTTTTTTCATCTTTTATGCTAGTTTATCATTTAAACCAAACTCATGAACTTTCTGCCTTTAGATCCCTTGGTTATTCTTTAAGAAAGCTTTATTGCCATTTGTTTTTTTTAGCTTCATTTATATTTTTACTAACCTTCATTCTTGAGTCAGAAGTTTCTCCTTATTGTAGATATAAATCTAAAAAAATGCTCTATGACAACACCTCAAAAAACCCTTTGTTTTTGCTTTCTAGACAAGACTTAATCAAATACAAAGATATTCAGATCTCATTTGATAAAATCAATCAAAATGAGTCTAAAAACCTTCTTGTAGCTTTTAGAGATCCTCATGAAAAAAGGGTTTCACTATTTATGGGTGAAAAAATCAATACTGAAAACCAGACTCTTTCATTAGAAAACACATCTTCTATAAGTTATGCCAAAGGAAGCTCATCTCCCTTTTTAATGATCGACAATCAAGAAAAGGTTACATTGACTAAAGATTCTTTTGTTAAAAGTTTAAAGAAAAATAAGCTTTTAAAATCCACCTACAAACTTCCGTTTAAAAAGCTTATATTAAAGTTAAGAGAAACTCGAAGAGCTCACACAATATTTAATGAAATATCAAGAAGAGTTTCTTTAGCTCTTCTTGCCTGCTCGTTTTTATTAGTAGGACTTTCTAGTTTATCGATTACACTTAAAGATGTGTTAGTTAGAGTCACAATTTGCTTTATCTCATTTTTATTTTACTACACCGCTCCGCATTTAAAAGCCTACTTTTTATTAAACACAATGTTTTATTTATTGCCCTCTGCTCTCCTTCTGATTTTCTCTATTCAGTTTTTTAATAAAGAGGCAAGAGAATCTATATGAATACTTATGGCAAACATCTACTTAAAGAGCTTTTCAAGTTAACATTTTTTTCTCTATTTTTTCTTAGCATTACGATCGATCTTATCCTCTATTCTACATATTCACATTCTTCTTTAAGTTTTACCAAATGGCTAGACTATCTTTTTTGTCATAAAGTTTTACTCTTGTACTTTCTCCTTCCCTTATCATTTGTCATAGCAAGCGTTTTTATCTGTTATCAAAAAAGAAAGGATTTAGAGTTTTTAGCATTGTTTTCATCAGGTGTTCCAAAGGTAAAAATATTTACTCCATTTATTCTCTTTGCATTAATAATTACCGTTACCCTTTTTGCAAATGACCACTTTTTTTTTCCTAGAGCAAATGAAATTGTTTATAAGATGAAAAGCAAGATTTCAAAGAGAGAAAAACATAGAGATAGATTATCCGTTTTAAATCTTTTAGATTATAAGCTTGTACTTAACAATTACCAACCAGATGACACAGAACTTTATGATCTATATCTTATTGAAAGCCCGGAAAAAATTTGGCATTTTGAACATTACAATCTTAACAAACAAATAGCTACGAATGTAGATCTTTTTGAAAAAAAAGATAGTTTTTTTTCAAAAACATTAAGTTTGGAACAAAAACATTTTAAAATAGATCAAAAGGAACTTGTATTAAGTCAAATTCCCTTTGATAGAGTGAATTTAAGATTTTTGTTATCTTTGAATAAAAAAAGCCTGTTTACTGAAAAGAAAAAAAGAGTAATTTCGTCATCTATTCATCAAAAAATTTCTTATTTTTTTCTTCCAATGGTTTTAGCTTGTTTGATCTCCTCATTTTTTATAAAGAGCTTTACTCAACGCTTCTTTTTACAAACTCTGTTGCTATTTCCTCTTGCTTTTGGACTATATTTTTTCATCTCTCTTTTTACCACTCTCTTTCAACTTGGAATCACTTCTACAGTTTCAATTTATCTAGCAAGTATGATCTGCCTTTCATTCTTATTTGTAAAAGCACGTCTTTACCCATACTAGTAAACAAAGAAAACGTAAGAGACAGGGTAACGCAAAAAAGTCCTACATAAAATCTTTCTAAATCTTCTCCTAACAAATTAGGATAAAAAGTCATTATAAAAGCTCCCAACAGAGATGAAAAAACAAAATTATTATCTGAAATTCTTTTTGGAAAGATAAAGCCAAAGAGGACAGGAAATAAAAAACAAGCGGCTGCGTATGAGCCAAAAAGTTTCCATACAAGTTTTACATTCCCTTGGAAAAAATATCCGACAAAAATAGACAAAAAAGCAACAAACAATATGGAAATTTTGTGAAAACAAATCTTACCTTTCCATTTTTTAGGGCTAGCATCATAAGATATTGTGGTTCCGGAAATAAATAGATAAGAATCTAAAGTAGACAAAATTGTCGCAAAGATTCCAGCTAACACAAATCCCCTAACTCCGCTTGGAAGAATTTGGCAGGCATAAATAAGATAAGCTTGATTAGAATTTGCATTTGGAATTAGAGCCTTAGCATACATAGCTCCCCCAACAGTACATATATCAAACAAGATCCAAATAACAATTGAAGCTAGGATCCCTTTTCTTGCTACTTTATAAGATTTTGCAGCAAAGCACCTTTGGTAAAAGCAAGGATCAACTAAAGTAGAAAGAGCAATAAATCCCCACATCCAAAATTTAGGATCAAAAGAAATTTGAAAATGACTTGTATCTAATTTTTCATATAAGACTTCTACCCCAAAATTTAGTAGGGAAAAAGCTAAAACCATAAACACAGAAAGACACATTACAAAAAACTGAATAAAATCTGAAAACACAACTGCTCTAAATCCACCAACCATTGTGTAAATTGCAACAGCAAAAGCCCCTATACACATCATAAAAATGAGCGATCCCCCAAATAAAAGCTGTAATAACAAACCTAAACTAAGAACGTATTGTATTGGTAATACATCAAAAAAATTAAAGATAGCAGCTAGCTTTCCAGACTTTGGCCCAAACTCTTTTGAAACAAGCTCTGCAAGAGTAATTGACTGTGTTTCCCAAACTCTTTTTGCTAAAATTAAAGCAAAAAGGAGATATGAAACATACCAAAATACTCCTTGAGTAATAAAAGTTGAAATCCCGTTTTCAAAAGCTAGCTGTGTAACAGGAAAAATCCCTCCGTACCAGCTTGATACTAAGGTTGCAACAAACAGTGGAAATGTCAGTTGCCTTCCCATAAGAAGGTATTCAACAACACCTCCTTGCTTTTCCATTTTTTTCCCAATTGCAACGGCAAAAAATGTTGCAACGAAAACAGCTAAAAAAACCACGCCGTCTAAAGTTGTTAACGATGAATAAATATCAATATGATTAGAAAAATGCATAAAAAAAACTCCTTGTAAAATACAAAGGAGCCAGAAAAAACTAAAAAATATAAGTTTTTTGCTGACTTCCCTTCGCAAGCATTATCTTGTGCAGGTTATACGGGTACAATCTCAGCCAAATGGCGCCCCGAGTCACAAAAAAATCATAGCTAATAACTTTCTTTATGTCTTTGCCTTTTTTGTATCCTTGTTGCTATTCTTTAAAGGTTGAACAAAATATAGAAGACATAAAGAACCTTGTGTGGAGAAAAAGACTTATGGGCACACCGGTAGAACTTCCTCAGAAAATCCAAGCTAAAATTGATACATATACCCAGTTATTAAATTCTTTAAGCGTTATGTTAGATGTGCTTCAAACTCATGGCACAAAACCTGAGAGCAAACAATCAGCTTAACTATATAGAAGATCTATTGTTTTTTTCGTCTCTTCTCCTTTAAACTAACAAGAAAAGGATATATGCATGAAAGAATATGAAGATCTTCTAGACTTTAGCAAAATAACTTCGACATTAAATTCTGTTAACTCATTACTTACTTGGGACCAAGAAACCTTTATGCCAAAAGGTGCTATTGATGTAAGGAGCTCACAAGTTGCTCTGATATCCCAGATGGTTCATGAAAGAAGAACAGATAAACAATTTTTGCAGAAATTAGAAAAACTAATAGACATAGATACTGGTGAAATCAAAGCAAAAGATTTAAATCCAGTTCAACAAAAAGCTCTAACGCTTTGGAGACAAGATTACTTAAAACAAACGAAGCTACCAGCTTCATTTGTTAAAGAATTTTCTGAGACAACTTCAATGGCGACTCAAGCTTGGGCAAAAGCAAGAAAGGAAAATGATTTTTCAGCTTTTGCTCCTACATTACAAAAGATTGTTCAGTTAAACCAAAAGCAGGCTGATATTTTAGGTTATGAAGATCATCCATATGATGCTCTTATGGATCTTTATGAACCAGAAATGACAATTAAGAAAATTGAACCACTATTTTCTTCTTTAGAAAAAGGGTTATCAAAACTTGTAAAAAAGCTAAATGCAGCAGATCCCATAGATGATGCTTTTTTATATGAAAATTATGATCATGACAAACAAATTCGCTTTGGGAACCTAGTACTATCAGAGTTAAAAATAGATAGAAATCATATGCGATTAGATGAGTCTAATCATCCATTTTCAATTGCTATGCATCCTGATGATTCAAGAATTACAACTAGAATCATTCCTAATAATTTTATGAGTAACATCTATTCAGTCTTACACGAAGTAGGTCATGGTTTATATGAAATGTTTTTACCAAAACAATATTTTGGATCTCCTGTATGTGAAGCTCTTTCTTTAGGTATTCATGAAAGCCAATCAAGATTTTGGGAAACAAGGATAGGAAAAAGTGAGGGTTTCTGGATTTATTTTTATCCCCTATTGCAAGATACATTTCCAAAAGAGCTTTCTAATGTATCTTTCGAAAAGTTTTTTAGAGCAACCAATGCCGTAAAGCCTAATCTTATTAGGGTAGAATCTGATGAAGTAAGCTATTGTTTACACATTCTTTTAAGGTTTGATATTGAAAAAGAACTTATAGCTGGAACTATGCAAGTTAAAGATATACCAAAAGTTTGGAATGAAAAAATGCAAGAGCTAATGGGAATTTGTCCTCAAACAGATAGTGATGGTTGCTTACAAGATATTCACTGGTCATGTGGTAGTATGGGATATTTTCCAACCTATGCACTTGGAAACCTTTATGCTTCACAATTTTTCTTAGGATTTGAAAAAGAATATCCTGATTGGAGAAAAAGACTTTCTCAAGGTGATTTAGAGTTTGTAAAAGGGTTTTTAAAACAAAACATTCACCAACATGGAAGAATGTTAACTCAAGACGAGTTAGCTAAAAAAGTTTCAGGTAGTTCATTAACAGAAAAACCTTATTTAGACTATTTGGAAGCAAAGTATCATAAAATCTATAGAATCTAATTTCCTTTATCCTTTATAAAAAGTTTTTATAAAGGATGGGCATCTATGCAATCTTACGATTATATAATCATTGGAACAGGAGCTGGTGGAGGAACAATAGCCTCTAAACTAGCTAAAATGGGAAAATCTATATTAATTATTGAGCGAGGCGATTTCCTTCCTAGAGAGAAAGAAAACTGGCAAGCTCGTTCTGTTTTTGTTGATGGAAGGTACAATCCTGATGAAAAATGGTTAGATAAAAAAGGAAAAGCCTTTACACCAGGAACTCACTACTACGTTGGTGGAAATACTAAATTTTATGGAGCAGCTCTTTTAAGACTAAGGGAGAAAGATTTTGGTCAAATTAACCATTTTGGTGGCACGTCACCTAAATGGCCTTTAAACTATCAAGATTACAAACCCTATTATCTTGAAGCTGAAACATTGTACGAAGTGCACGGACAAAGAGGAAAAGACCCAACAGAACCACCAGAAGAAAAACCGTATCCTTATCCAGAAGTTAGCCATGAACCAATCATTCAAGATATCTATGATAAACTTGAGAAAAACCACCACTGCCCTTTTCACCTTCCTTTAGGTGTAAGAATAGATGAAAAAAACCCTGCTAAAAGCCTTTGTGTTCGATGTGCAACATGTGATGGATTTCCCTGTCTTGTAGATGCAAAATCAGATTCACAGCATATTTGTTTAATGAAGATTTTAGATCAAGATAATGTGCATCTTTTAACAAATGCTAAAGCTACAAAACTCGTTACAGATCAAACAGGAAAAAAAATAGAAGCAGTACAAGTTGAAAGAAACGGGCAAATCGAAAAATATCAAGCAGATACTTTTGTAGTTTCTTGTGGAGCGATAAATTCAGCTGCGCTTTTTTTACGTTCAAAAAGTGAAAAGCACCCAAATGGTCTTGCTAATAGTTCTGATCTTGTAGGTAGAAACTATATGTGTCACCAAAACTCAGCAATTGTGGCTATCCATTCGAAAAAGAACACTACAAAATTTCAAAAGACAATTGGTATAAACGATTATTACTTTGGAGCTAAAGATTCTGAGTATCCTCTTGGACATATACAGCTACTTGGTAAAGTAGAAAAAGATATGCTTGTCTCAGACGCACCCTTTTTCACTCCGGGATTTGTTTTACAGAATATGGCTGACCATGCAGTAGGCTGGTGGATCACATCTGAAGATCTACCTTCTAAGGAAAACAGAGTGATAGTAGATGAAAATGATCAAATCAACTTACATTACACCCCAAATAATCAAGAAGCACATAAGCGTTTATTAAAGAAATTAAAAAAAATCTTAGACTTTACAGGTCATAAATATCATTTTCCAAATACTGCATATCTTGCGAAAAAGATTCCTATCGCGGGTGTTGCCCATCAAGTAGGAACTATGTGTTTTGGAGAGGATCCTAAAACATCTGTGCTTGATACAAATTGTAAAACACATGATTTAGATAATGTTTATGTTGTTGATGGAAGTTTCTTTCCTTCAAGCGGAGCTGTAAATCCTGGGCTGACTATCATAGCAAATGCACTAAGAATTGGAGATCATTTAGTATCTAAAGGTTGATCTGCATTTTCTGATCATTTATAGTAAAATCTTTTGTTTTATCTTTAAATTCAACAAAGGATCACTATGCATACCTTTAAGTTTATTGTTACTTTATTCCTCTTTTCTTCTCTTAAAGCACTTTCAATGCCAACTGAAATTCCGAAGACAGAAGAAGAAAAGCACGAACTTGCAAATTTCTTTAAAGAAAAAGGATTTATATGGATTAAAGACTTTTTCGAAGAAGAAGAAAAACAGGTTTTTAACCATCTTGCTAACCATATGAACGAACAAGCAAAAACAGCTCTAAAAGAGCATAAAAATCAAGATCTACCTTTAATAACAAGCGAAAATGATTTAATTGTGGTTCCAGAGGTAACCTGCTCTTTAAACGTTTGCAGAGTGGAAGATATGCTTTCTGTTTATCCAGATTTAAATAGTCTTGTTGATAAAAGAATAACAGCTTTTCTAACTGAACTTTTTGATGATCCTTATGTTACATACAAAGACAAATTAAACTTCAAATCTCCTGGTGGAGGTGCATTTACCGCTCACCAAGATTTTCCTGCATATCAGCATCTCCCTCCAAGATCTCATATCACAGCACTTGTTCACATCGATCAAGCAACAATTGAAAATGGCTGTTTAAAAGTTGCAAAAAATTGGAGAGAACATTTTTCTTGCTGTCAAGAACTTGACCAAGGCATGCTTCTGGAAGGAACTTGTATCTTGCCCTACGTTGAAGGAGGAAAGAATCATGGATCAATACAAAAATATTACTCTGATAAAATTGAATGGTTAAATTTAGAAGCTAATCCAAAAGACCTTATTTTAATAAGTTCTCATGTACCTCACTATTCTGAAGCAAATTCAAGTGAAAATTATAGAAGACTTATGTTGTTTACCCATAATAGACTTGAAGAAGGAGATCATAGACAACAATACTACGAAACGAAAAGGTCAGATCCTTTAAACCCTATCTTTCACTTTAGTACTCCCACTAAAGCTCGAGGAAAGTAACTAGTATTTGTTAAAACCTAACATAAGTTAGGTTTTAACAAATTGTAAATGTTCTAAAGACTTTGAGCTAAATCAAGCACCCATTTTTCCACTTTTGCTTGTTCATCTAAATACCCATCAAACCTATAGTCTGGCTCAAATGGATACATAAACTGATCTTGCCATCTGAAAATAGACATTGGAAAAGCGATTGACGCATTTTTTGAGTTTAATTTTACACTTCTACATTCCCCATAATAGGTAGGCGCATGTGTTGGTAGACCAACATGATAAACTTGTGGCATGTATAAAAGTCTTTCAGAAAACATATAACAAGAACTTGCACAGGCGCCATCAGTTAAAAGAATAACCTTTGTATATGGAGCAATTTTAATCGATCTATCAACAATCTTGTTATTTAACCAAGAATAAGTTTTGATTTTGATAAAATCTTCTTTCTTTTGCTTTTTCAAACCCTTTTTTAACTTATCAACATAGGAACATTTATAATCTGATCCATGTTGCTTAGATAGTTTTTTTTCTATCTCAAGAGCCCAATTATAGTTATCTTCTGAAATACGAAATTCAGTATGAGTATTTTTTCTTCTATTTTGTTCATAAGTATGTAGCACAAAACCTTCACCATAAAGAGGTTTGATTAGTCTATCCCCCCACTTGCTACTTCCACCTGTGTTTCCTCTTACATCAAACACAATAAAGTTCTTATCACGAAAGGATTCCATTTTATCAACAATTAGATTAGCCAGTTTGATTTCTTGTTTATCTGTTACTCCAAAACTTGGGAAAGTAATCCATACACCATTTAGATCTTTATATTCTTTTACAGAAAAACTATTGGAAACGGCGTGTTTTGCTCGATTAAGAAGTTTTTGCGCCTGATTTGAACTTATTTTTCTGTAATCTAAGTAATAATTAAAAACCTCTTCATCATTCGATTTTACTGTAATAGTCTCTACTCTAGGAATAAACGGATTCCCCTCTTCAAAAAAGATTAAAGGAGTATTTACAATTCTATCTGCTTCAAATTCATAGATTCCTTCGTGAAATTTAAAAGTATATTCTTTTAGATACTCTTCAGGTGCATGTCCATTAATGGTTAAAATCTCGTCTCCTTCAAAAGGTAAGTTTTCTTCGCCATCAAAAAAACTATCTACCTCATTTACATAAAACTTTCCTTTTTTATAAGAAACAGTAAACCCAGGCCATTTATAGCTTATCTGCTTTTGGTTATAGATATTGATATGCTCATCTTGAAATCCTGCTGCATAGTATTTCAAACAAGCTAAATACCCTTCATAACTTGTTACTTTATTGGAAAGATTTAAAGCTTGGTCATATCCATATTCTAGCCAGTTTGTAAAAGCTGGGTTTGCCCAGTCTTTAGCTCCTGCAGAATGATCTATTAATACTTTACGCGCTTGTCTTAAGTCTTTTTTTGTCACATCTGACCAATAGGACTGACTTGAGTTTTGATCTCCAAAGGCTAAAGATGAAAATAGTAAAGATAACAATATTAATATAAATGCAAGCCTTAGAAAAAACTTCATAAGCTTATAGAAAAAGACTAAAGTAAATAATTGAATAATTAAATTAAAAAACCGCATAAAAACACCAAATAATTTGTGTTATTATACTTTGTTTTTTTTACTAGTTCAATAAAGCAACTATTTTATTTCAATAGATTCAATAGACTTAAGTGGAATAGACCCATCATATAGATGATAATATTTTCTTGAGCCACCTGGATTTTTTTCTTTAATAAGCTTTCCTACAAGTTTTTGTGGATTCACTGTTAAAACAACAAGCTTGTCTTGGTCTGAAAAGAATTTGTTTTTTATTCTTTCAATATCATCTTTTTCTGCAAAATGTATAAATTGATTATCAGAATCTAAAAGAAAAATATATTCTTTATTTTGGGATTTTTCCCATTGGTTTAAAGTGATAATTTTATGAAGATAATCAGGAAGATTAGTCATAGATAAAAAAGAACTCCCAGATTTCTCTGAGAGTTTTAGAAAATAAACTTAACGTTTTGAGAACTGGAAACCACGTCTTGCGCCGCGTTGTCCATATTTCTTTCTTTCCTTCATTCTAGGATCACGTGTTAAGAACCCTTCTTCTTTTAATGATCCTCTTAAGGTCTCATCTTTCTCTACAAGTGCTCTTGCGATTCCTAAACGAGTAGCAGCAGCTTGAGCTTGTACTCCGCCACCTTTTACTCTAATGATTAAATCAAAATCTTTAGGTGTTGAAAATTTTACTAATGGAGCTAGAACTGTTTCAACTTGAAACTTTGTCTCAAAGTACTTATCAAGTCCTTCCCTACCATTGATATCAATTTTCCCAGAACCTGGTCTAACACGAACAGATGCTACTGCGGTTTTTCTACGCCCAACACCAATAGTTTCTTCAATTTGTTTTTTCTTTGCCATACGTTATCAAACTCTATTTTTAAATGTTTACAGCGATTGGCTTTTGAGCCGCTAAATCGTGTTGATCGCCAGAAAAAATACGTAATTTTTTCATTTGCTTACGGCCTAGACGATTTCTTGGAACCATCCCTTTAACCGCGTGCTCTATAATTCTTTCTGGATTTTTTTCTTTCATTACCTCGTAAGGAATCGCTCTCATTCCACCAATGTGTCCTGTATAATAACGATATTCTTTTTGAGCTGATTTATTACCAGAAACAATAATTTTATCTGCATTGACTACAACCACATGGTCACCAGTGTCCACGTTAGGAGTGTAATCAGGTTTATGCTTCCCACGTAAAATCTTAGCGATTTCTGAAGCAAAACGACCTAAAGTCTTACCTGAAGCATCAAGTAGATACCACTTTTTTGACTTTTGAGCTTCTTCGTTGGAAACAAACTTCGTTTCATTTTTCTTGTTCATTACAGTATACCCGTATATTCAATTGAAGAATTACTATAGATAATTTTCCTTTTTTTGCCAAGGGTTTTTGCCCTTGTCAAATGCAGATAAAAGAATTATGATAGTTCTTTTTTACTGGGAATTCAAGCTATGACAAATCAATCGTTAAAACATTATTTTATTAGAACCTATGGCTGCCAGATGAATGAGCTAGATACAGAGATCATGGCAGGACAACTTAAAAGAAAAGGTTTATCCCCTACAGACAATGAAGACCTTGCAGACTTAGTCATTTTTAACACATGTTCTATTCGGGATCTAGCTGAAAGAAAAGTGATGGGCAAGCTCGGGCAACTAGGAAGAAGAAAAAAAAAACAGATTATTGGAGTTACCGGCTGTATGGCCATGGCTAAAAAAGAAGCTTTATTCCGTAAATTTCCTCACCTTGATTTTGTTGTAGGAACGAACAACATCACAGACTTAGAAAATGTTTTAGATGAAGTTCTATACAGCCAAAAACAAATTTTAAAAACAGATGATCGATTTGAAGAGAATCTAGATTATTTAGGTGCAGAGCGTGGCAATAAAGTAAAATCTTTTATTTCTATTATTAGAGGCTGTGACAAATTTTGTACTTACTGTGTTGTTCCTTATACAAGAGGACAAGAGGTATCAAGACCTCCTCAAAGCATTATTGATGAAGCAAAACATTTAGCTGATCAAGGTATTAAAGAAATTACTTTACTTGGTCAAAATGTAAACAGCTATGGTAAAGACCAACCTTCTTGGAATATGCTGTTTCATGATTTAATGTACAACCTAGATAAGATCAATGGTATTGACCGCATTCGTTTTATGACATCACATCCTATTGATATAACAATTGGTCTTATGCAGGCTATTAGAGACTTACCTTCTCTTTGTGAGTTTGTACACTTTCCAATCCAAGCTGGATCCTCAAGAATTTTAAAAAAAATGCACCGCATTTATACAAAAGAGATCTACTTTGAAAAAGTTGAGCTTTTACGCTCTATTATTCCTAATGTGAAACTCGGAACAGATATTATTGTAGGTTTTCCAACTGAAACTGAAGAAGAATTTTTAGAAACTTATAAGGCACTAGAAGAAATCCGCTACTCTCTTGCCTTCCTATATACTTATAGCCCTCGTAAAGGCACTCCTGCTATGCGTTGGAAAGATGATGTACCAGAAGAAGTAAAGGCTGATAGATTAAGAAAGCTTACTGACCTTCAAAATAAGATTAACCAAGAAGATATGCAGACCTATCTAGGTAAAACAGTAGAAGTCTTAGTAGAAAGACTTAATAAAGATGGTAAACTCTACGGTAGAACAAGCTGCTTTAGAAAGGTAATCTTTGAGGGAGATAAAAGCTTAGTTGGAACCTTACAAAAAGTAAAAATCCATAGCTTTTGCCACCAAACATTCCTGGGAACACAAGCTCCTCTATTACAGGCAGTTTAATTAACTAAACTGCCAATTATATTCTTGATTTTTAATAAAAATTATTTTATACTTTATTACGAGGTATTAATAATGTCATTAAAAATTAATTATAAAATACATAATTACGCTAAAAAGCTTTCTTTTCTAGATGACGATGTGTTTTCTCATCTAGGGATAGGTGATTTTGCTTATTCCACAGAAGAAAAGAAGTTGGATCCTGCTGTATCTAAGTATTTTATACCTTTTTTCTTACCTCCAAAACCTGTGAAATACTCCTATAAACCAGCTAGATACTTTGCAAAGGGAATATGGGAAAATGACCCTTCGAGGTACCCTGCTGAGATCCAATACCTGCTATCTGAGAGCACTGAAGAAGAATTAGTTCTAAGATGCCCTAAAATCAAGGAAAAGCTTACTAATTTACCTTTAAAAGGAACATTAAGAAAAACTCCTTATGGACTTGTCTATTTAGATGTAGATGATCAGATAGTACACAAGCTTTACCCACTAATGCCTGAAAAAACTGACAAACCACCCTATTTTTCCTTATTTAATCCACCTAGAGGGGCTCACAGCCCTGTAATCATCCCCACAGAGGTAAAAAGGCGTCATATTGATTCTTATCGCCTTGTAGGCCAAGAAATTGATTTTACGGTATCAGACTTAGCCTTAATAGAACCTAATTCATGGAAAGAGGTGGATAAGGCTTATATTCTCATTATAGAGTCAAAGGATCTAGAAGGGGTTAGAGAGGCTGAAAGGTTATCACCTAGAATTGGTGGGAATGATTTTCATATTGTAATCGCAATTAAAGAGACTAAAAACAAAAATATCCGCAAGAAGTTTCCTTCAATGCGGATTAATTCTGCCTATTATTTTGTATAGGATAATTTATTGGTAAAAGCTTTTGTAAGAACCCAAAGAACTTAGTTCATCTTTAAACATGCCTAAAACTTTTTCTCTTCTACGATCTACTTCTTTTAAAGCGTCGTCATATTGAGATCTTAGATAAGGGCTGTTTTGTAAGTTAGCATCACTATCCATATGTAACTTCTTTTTGATAGACTCTAAATCTACTTCTTCCCATTTTCCATTAACAAGCTCTTGTTCTTTTGCAAAAATGTCTCCATTATCACGAACATAACGGAAGTTACCGCTTTTAATGATTATTCCATTTTGAGAGTATTCTTTAATCCACGTAGTACTAGCTTTTCCTTTCTCCTTTCTAATAATAGTTTGAGTTAGATTTCCACCTTCATAGATTTCTGTTGTGACTGTTTTCCCTGGTTGAGAAAAATCTGTTTTAGTTCTTGTTTCTATAACAGGTTTTTTTTGTAATCCATTTTCAGTCATAGAATATTCAGTACTTGTAGTAATCGTTTCATCGCCCTCTTTTCTTACATTTGTAGTCAAAGAAGAGCCATCACCCTTTTGTACCATTCTTTTATGCTCATAAAGTGAAATTTTTTCGTATCTTTCAAAGTAATTTTTTAACGGGTTGTTCTCATCTACAAACTCACGAATAACAAGATTACTTTCTTCTGCTGTTTCCATATCTGTAATCTCTTTTAGTATAGAACCATCGTGATATGCTGTGGTTTTCTCCACCCCAAATTCTCCATAAGGCTTTGTAACAACTACATCTTCTACTTTTTGGTTTACAATTTGTTTGATAATAGTTGGTTTTGACCCAAAGCCAAGTTTCCTTAAAATCCACGAGAAGAATGATTCTTTAATAGGTGCTTTTTGTACGTTTATCTCTTTTCTTAGAATAGAGGAAACTGTTGAAATTTTATAATCTGCGCTTTCTACTTTACCATGATTTCTAATTTCATCTAATAAACCGCTGTTTCTTACATTTACCTGCCACTTTTTAGGTGAAAAACTTAACCTTACTCTACGAAGGTTTCTAGAAGCTAATAATTCAGCTTTTCTTATACCTTCACTAAATCTTTTTATAGCTTCACATTGCTTTTCCGCTTGAGCTTCATTAATAGTTTCTAACCCAGACTCATTGATTGCAGATTTGTAGACAATTGGTATTAGCTCTAAACCTGGATAATCAGTACTTTGAAGGCGAACATATCTCTCATACAGCCTTTTATCATTAAGGATAGAACTCTTTTCTACTGAATTAGATTTCTTTAAATAGGACCATTGAGCTTTTTTAGCAAAAACCTGCTGAGCTACTTTCCCTGCTGCATTTGGAGTTTGATAGTCTTTCACCCAATTATCAAATATCACTACATTTTTGCCATTAATCCTAAGTTTTGAGTGAGAAATAGGCTTATTTGACCCAGCCTTTTTAGGCTCGATACATGGCGCTTGAAGTGTATTACTCTCATTATCAACCCCCATAGACTCAATTTTCGCTATTCTAACCTTACGAGCTTTTCTTGTGCTCTTTTTAGGGGCTTTTCCTAGTCTCTTTTTAGCTGCCTTTGCGGTTTTTGACCTCTTTTTGGAAGGTTTTGAGACCTTTTTTGACTGAGAATGGACAACATTTATACTATTGATAGCTTTAGAAGTCATTAAATTCCTACTTTTTATACATTTATATATCTTTATTATAACATATTTTTAACTACAATTCACCTTTAAGGGGTTTTATTTATATTTAATTTTATGCATGTAGTTATTTATTAATAATTTAAGTTAATTGTTTTAAAGAAACAATTCTAAATAAAATGAAATAAATTTATGTCGTTAACTATTAACCACTTAAAGGGTGAATTCAATAAGTTATTGATGGAGTGTGACTTACCCTCTCAAAAGAGAAGACTATGAGAGGGCTAAGATGATTATCGTTCTGTGCACCTATTAAAAAGAGCTTTAAGAAATTCAAATAGACAGATCAGCAAAAACTTTAGGCCTGTAGGTTTATTTTCAGGCTCTTTAGATACCTGCTTTAACTGAGTTGTTTCTTTTATTTGATTTGCACTCTGATCTACTTTTGGTAAGTATTTAGAAGGTATTGGCTCTCCTATGCTTTGATAAAAACTCACCCATGATTCGTTAGAGTATTTTAAACCTGTCTTCTTTTCAATTTCTATCCTAGACTCAACGGTATTACTAACTTCAATAACTTCATTTCGTTGTAATGGGTTTGTTTCAGCTATTTCTCTAGAATGTATTCTTGCTACAGGCTTATAAGACCCTAATCCAAAAAAAAGATCGTCTTGAAAGCTCTCCTGAAGTGTTTCAGTTAAAGCTGGCTGATCAATTGTTGGTTCTAGTTCTTCATATCTATAAATATTTCCATCCTTATCTCGGTCATCATCATCTAAACCAGCTAAGGCAAATGGATTATTAGTGACAATAATTTTAGGCTCTTGTGGAGGTTGTTGAGTGATGGTTTTAGTAGTTGTTATTGGATTTCTTGGTGATTTATCCATGGCTTTAGAAAACGTCTTTGTAACCTTACTCTTGGGAAGGACAGCTTTAGCTTGATTTAAGAAATTACCCAATGCAGCGGTAATCTCTCCTATTCCCTTAGTCATAATATACCTTTTTATTAGTTTTTTATAATTTATAAAACAATTACAAAATATTCATTAATAATTTTATTTAAATATTATAAATAAATAGTTTAAAAAAGGTTATACACCTAATAAACAATAACTTAGGATTCGATTAAGTTTTTAAACTGTTTTTCGTCTAGGATTTTAATACCAAGTTGCTTTGCTTTGTCATATTTAGATCCAGGACTATCACCTACTATGACAAAATCGGTCTTTTTAGAAATAGAAGAGGATATCTTCCCTCCGTGCTCTCGAATTAGGTCTTTAACTTCATCTCTAGAAAAAGTTTTAAGCCCTCCAGTAAGAACAATGGTTTTATTAGTAAAGGGTGTAGATTCTTTCTTAGAGACTGTCTTTTTAGGGCTAACTCCAAGAGATAAAAGCTCTCTAATTTCATTTTGATTATCTTCATTTTCAAAAAACCCGACTATTGAAGCGGCTACTTTATCGCCTACACCATCAATTTCCATTAGTTCTTCAACGGTAAAATTAGCTAGATCTTCAATATCTTCAGCTTCTTTTGCTAGCAAGTCGGCTGTTTCAGATCCTACATAGGGAATTTGCAGTCCCATAATAAATCTTGATAATGTACATGATTTAGATTCTTCAATACTTTGAAGAAGATTTTGAATCGATTTTTCTTTAAAACCTTCTAAAGATTCAAGATCTTGTTCTGTCAGCTTATAGATATCTGCAATGGTAGATACTAACCCTGCCTCAACAAGTTGTTCTACAATTCTCGTGCCAAGGTTTACGATGTCTAAAGCTCCTTTAGAAGCATAAAACATGATTTTGCGTAGATTTTGTCCATGACAGTTTTTATTGGGACATCTGTAAGCAACCTCACCTTCTTTTTGTATTGTTTTAGTGTGACAAATAGGACAAGAATCTGGAAGAGTAAAGGGTTTAGAGTCTTTTTTTCTCTTGCTCATAACAACTTGAACAACTTTAGGAATCACATCTCCACCTTTTTCAATGATAACCTGATCACCTATACGGATATCTTTTCGATCTATCTCATCTTGATTATGAAGAGTTGCTCTTGAAATTGTAGACCCTGCTAGATGGACAGGTTCCAATTCAGCTACGGGAGTTAGAACCCCTGTTCTACCTACTTGAACAGAGATGTCATTAATTGTAGTCTGCGCTTGTTCTGCAGAAAATTTATAAGCTATTGCGTATCTTGGAGATTTACCTGTTGTCCCAAGTTTATCATATGTAGATAGATCATCTACTTTGATTACAATCCCGTCTATATCAAAAGATAAAGACTCTCTTTTCTTTTCAATTTTATCTGCAAAAGACAAGATTTTATCAAGGGTATTTGCTCTTGTAAAATTACTTTCAGCAGCAACTGGAAGTCCCCATTTTTTTAGTTTTCCATGAATTTCATGTTGAGAAGAAAACACTTCTTTATCTCCTGCAATTCCATAAAAAATCACATCAAGATTTCGTTTAGATACTTCTTTTGGATCTAGAAGTTTTAAAGAACCTGCTGCAGCATTTCTTGGATTGGCAAAAAGCTCAAGTCCTTGCTCTTCTTTTTGTTTGTTCAGCTTAGCAAAAGTTTTTTTATGCATAAAAACCTCACCACGCACTTCTAAAATTTTTGGAAAATCTGAACCTGAAAGTTTTAAAGGAATTGTCTTAATGGTTTTAATATTTTGAGTGACATCATCTCCAACTTTTCCTCTTCCTCTCGTTGCTGCTCTAACAAGTTTGCCATTTTCATATCGTAAAGAAATTGCTGTTCCATCAATTTTAAGTTCGCAGTTAAATTCATTGCTCGATTTACTTAAAAGCTTTTCAATTCTTTCAATAAAGCTTTTTAATTCATCTTCAGAGTAGGTATTGGCCAAAGAAAGCATAGGTTCTGTATGCTCTACACGCTTAAATCCTTTGGTAAGAGTTTCACTTACCCTTTGAGTTGGAGAGTTTTCTAAAATGTGTTTTGGATTAGCCTTTTCATACAGTTCTACTTCTTTAATCATCTGATCATATTCGTAATCAGAAATAACAGGTTTTGCTTCTGCAAAGTAGTGTCTGTCGTGCTCAATTAGCTCTTCAACAAGTTTAATATAGTCTTGTTGATTATGTATCTTCTTTGTCAAAACTCACCTCAAAAATAAGAAACGATAGTGGATCTAGTGTAACTTCTAGAATGTTATCTTCTATTGTAAACTCTTTATAAGTTTCTTCACACTCAAATAGAATTTTAAGAGCAAAATTTCTCCCAAGATCTATTTCTATTTTTTCTCTATTTTTTTCTTGAAGATGAAATAAACACAAGAGAGATTTACCACGAATAAATGCGACTAATCCTCTCGCTTGATCTGATAAAAGACATTGAAATGATCCTTCTTCAAACTCTTTTTCCCAAAGTGCTTTGTTATCTAGATAAAAATGATTTAGCCTAGCAACAAAGCTTGAAAAAGTTTGATCTTCTGTCCAAGCTATTTCTCCTTTGCAATCCCATTCTTGTTTTTGAGCTATCTCTTGTCCCATAAACAGTAGTTTTTTACCTGGAAAAAACATCTGATATGCTAAAAGCAACCCACATTGCTTTTCTTTATCTTCAGCTGCCATTTTTGATAAAAGACTTTTCTTTCCATAGACAACTTCATCATGGGAAAATGGAAGGAGAAATTTTTCATTAAATAAATAAACAAAAGAAAAGTCAATACACCCGTGCATGTTTTGTCTAAAATCAGCTGGTGTGGAAAAATACTTTAGAGTGTCATTCATAAAGCCCATATTCCACTTAAGGTCAAAACCCAATCCTTTTTCATTTACAGGTTTTGTTACTCCCTTAAAATCTGTAGCTTCTTCAGCGATCATCAACACATCGGGATGTTTTAGCTTTATTGCTTCATTTAGATGTTTTATAAAACCAAAAGCTTCTAAATGAAGGTTTGTTCCCTCAATGTTTTTTTTCCATTGATCTGGGTTTCTTTCATGATCTAAAAAAAGCATTGAACTTACTGCATCGACTCGAATACCATCAACATGCATTTTATCAAGAAAAAAAAGAGCTGAGTTGATTAAAAAGCTTACTACTTCAGGTTTTGAATAATCAAAAATAGCAGTATTCCAAACGGGGTGAAAGCCTTTAAATTTATCTTCATGTTCATATAAATTTGTGCCATCAAATCTTTCTAAGGCCCACTGATCTAAAGGGAAGTGCCCTGGCACCCAATCAATGATGACTCCAATATTATTTAAATGCATATAATCTACAAAATATTGAAAGTCATAGGGAGAGCCAAACCTTGAAGTTGGAGCAAAAAATCCAGTTACCTGATACCCCCAAGACTCATCTAATGGGTGTTCTGTAATTGGCAATAATTCTACATGGGTATAACCCATCTTTTTTATATAGCTAGCTAAGCTATGAGCAAGTTCGCGGTAAGTTTGTACCTCTTTCTTCCAAGATCCAAGATGGACTTCGTAAATATTTATTGGTCCAGAAAGACTGTTTTTTCTTTCTTTTATCCAGTTCTGATCTCTAAATTCATATCGATTAACATCAAACACTTTCGCTTTAAAATCAGGTCTCTTTTCAAAGTAATAACCAAAAGGGTCTGTTTTTACTTTTTTGGTTCCATCTTTTCCATGTATTTCAAAAAAGTAGGTGTCTTCTTCTTTTGCAAAAGGAATAAATAGCTCAAATATTCCAGCTTTTTTAACCCATCTCATTGGTAAAAAAGATGACGTAAACTCCCCTTTCAATAGCACTTGCTTTGCATTAGGAGCCCAAAGAGAAAAATATATCCCTTCAACACCTTGACAAACTCTTTTATGAGCACCTAGGAGGTTATAAAGGTCGTAGTGTTCCCCTTTTTTAAACTTGTCTACTTCTTCATCTGTTATAACTGTCTCAAATGCATAGGGATCGTGATAAAACTTATCATTTAATTTTATTTGATAGTCTAAAGGACCCACTTTTTCATCTAAGGAAAGACAAAAGACTCCTGATTGATGAATCTTCTTTGCTTGAGCTTTTTCCCCTTTAACTTGAATTACTAATTCTGTATTTCCAGGAGAAAACACCACAATATCATTTTCTTTAACTCCTAAAAAATCCTCTGGATTTTTGAAGTTACTTTCTAAAAACTTTTTTGCATAACCATCCATAGGATTTGTTATACCAAAAATAAAATAAAAAAAAAGGGATTGTTAAGGGCTAGCTCTTAACCGGGCTATAGGGCTAAGCCCTACAACCTATAAAGAGAAAGATTAATGAACTGCAACACCAGAAGTTGCTTCCATAATCTGATTAAAGACTTCATCAGTTTTTTTAGTTCCATCAATCTCTACAATAGCACCACTTTTTTTATAAAAGCTAGTTAGAGGTGCTGTTTGTTTGTGATAGACAGATAAACGCTCTTTTACCACATCTACTTTATCGTCATCACGTTGATATAGCTCTTTGTCACAAGAATCACAAACATCAACTTTTGCAGGTGGGGAAAAGCTCTTGTGGTAGATTGCTTGACAACCTTTACACATTAATCTTCCAGTTATACGCTTTACAATTTCACCGTCTGCTACAGACAGGTTGATCACTGAGTAATTAGAAGTTTCTTTTGTTTTTTCTTTAAATGCTTCTGCTTGAGCAATTGTTCTTGGAAAACCGTCTAAAAGATATCCCTTTGCACAATCTTCTTTTTCAATACGATCATATAGCATATCTAATACAAGTGAATCTGGAACAAGTTTACCAGCATTCATATACTCTTGTGCTTTCTTACCAAGATCCGTTGAATTTTTGATATTCGCTCTAAACAAATCCCCTGTTGAAATATGAGGAATATTTAACTCTTTAGTAACCCTAGTTGCTTGAGTTCCTTTTCCTGAACCTGGTGGCCCTAATAAAATAATAACTTGCTGTTTTTGCTCCATATCAACCTTATTGTTTGCATTAGCAGATAAAAAATTTAAAGATACAATCATTCCTAAAAAAAGAACTATTCTTCTAGCCATATATCTCTCAAATTATCAACTTAATAAGTATAGAAAAAACTGATAAATTTATTAAGATAAACTTTATATAGCAAAATATATGACACAAACTCTCAATATATTATAAATAGCAATTCATCTTTTTGCTACTCTACCCTGCGAAAAAGACATGGATCATTAAATCCGCAGTAAAATGAGAAATTATTGCGCAGTATATTCCTCTTGTCCAATATAACCATCCAAAAACTAAGCCAGGAATAGCATTCAAGAAAAGAACTCTAAAAATTTCTATAAAAGAGGGATCTACTAATCTAAATAAAGCTGGTAAATGCCCCATACCAAAGAGTAAAGCAACAATAAAATTTGCACTCCATAGTAAATAAAGACGTTTCGAGTCACCTATTTTAAAAATTTTTCTTAAAAGAAAGTATATCAAAGTAAATAAAAATAGCCTGCATAACACTTCTTCATTTACTGCACCATAAATAGAAGCTAAGAGTCTAGCCCAAAGTGGTGGGAGTGCTTTAAGTGAAATACTAGAAGAAAAAACAACTCTATCAAAAAAGACTGTAATTAAACCAACAGCTGTACCTAAAATCACCCCAGGTATTGCAAGCTTTCTTAAAAAATTCTTAGTTGAAAAAGGTGAAAGATCTGTACGTGGAACAAGAAAATAACTTAGAAGACAAATAAAACCTAATAATACACTAGATTGGAGAGTAAATATTAAAAACAAGTTTGTTAGTTCTATTTGAGCAGGTAGAATCTCAAGATAATATACATATGGTAGAATAGACCACGACCCAATAATACATGCTAGCCATAAGAAAATATAATTAAACTTGTTTGGCTTTGTTTTATCAATCATCTAATACTCCATAAGTGGTTATCTTTCGAACCTATCTAAATAGACAGTTTGGTTTTTCTTAATTGAAAAAAGGTCTCTAGGCTTTAAAGTTATCCCTTTGTCTTTTCTGCTAGTTTTCAACCTGAACGATTTAACTTGTTTTTGAGGAACAATGGCTATTTGGTCATCTACTTTAGATTGAAAAATTACTTTTCTAAGTGTTTTTTCAGACCACTGTAGATTAAATATGCCATAATCTGTATCGATATTGATCATCCTTCCAGATGCAAAGGGTCTTAAAAGAGTTTCTAAAAGGTAGAAAGTATTATTTTCCTGTCGAATAAATAGAGAGCGAACCTTTTTACCAAACTCTTTAAGCAAAACTAAAGGAGAAGCGTCATTTGATACTTTTTCGCTTGATGATACGTAGCCTTGGTAATTATCGGTAAGAGTTGGCACAATCCCATTAAACCCATAAGCATAAAGGGCTAAAAACTGCTTTTCTAAAGCTACTTTTTCCTTAGGGAAATCTAAAAGTTTTGCTGTTCCTTCTCTATGAGATTTTGATGAGGAGTGAATTTTCTGATACAGACTAAACAAAATAGGAACAATTTCTTTAAGATCTTTTCTATCTTCTATTTTAGATAGTTCTAATGCTTTATGAGAACCAAGAGATAGCTTTTCAAATGGTTTAACACTTGTTTTTATATTATGAATAAGAGTAAGTGGTTCATTTGGTTTTATCACTGTAGAATCGTTTAGACAAAAACCTTTTAAGGGACCTTTTTTTAATAGAAGGTGGACTGAATTATTTTCTTGAAAAATGTGAAATCTAAAAAAACCTAAAGAGCTTTTTCCGGAAAATTCAATTCTATTTTTTTCAAGATCAAGCCTAACTTCAAATTTATCTATTGGCCCTTGTGTGTCTATAATTATCTCTTTTGAGGCTTTAGATTCTAAATCTTCTAGTAGGATTCTTGTAGGGAATAAAGCAACCATAAATGAAGTGCTTGGCACTAGTAGCTTTGTTCCTGGTTTATTAGAAAAAAGGATGTATTTTTTTAAAATTGAAATACTCATAATACTTTCCCAATAAACCCTTCAGGAGTATTTTCTACAAGTTTTACCTTAACAAGATCATTTCTATTTAAAGAGGTTGAAAAAAGTTTTACCGGTAAAAATGTTTCTGTATGCCCTTCTATGTAATCTGGAGAGATTCTTTTTTCTAAAAGAACATTTGCTTCTTTACCTATAAATTCTTCTCTTAATTCAAAAGCTTGTTTTTCTGCTAAGCGTAAAAGCGTTTGCTTTCTCTGTTGAATAATTTCAGGAGGGACTTGATCTGTATATAATGCTGCTCTAGTTCTTTTTCTTCTTGAATAAGGGAACATATGTACTTTTGCAAAACGTACTTTTTTAATCACATCAAGAGTTTCTTCAAAATCTTTTTCTGTTTCACCAGGAAATCCTACAATTACGTCTGTTGTAAATGTGAAATTTGGATCTAACTCTCTTAACCTATCAATTGTTTCAAAAAACATCTGGCGAGTATATTTTCGATTCATTCTTTTTAAGATTGTATTAGACCCAGACTGCAAAACAATATGCATGGAAGGACAGGTCTTTTTACTGTTTAAAACAGCATCTTGTAAATCTTGTTCAACTTCATCTGGATCAATTGAAGAAATTCTTATTCTTTCAACTCCTTTGATATCTTCTACCGCATACACAAGATCAGAAAGACGCTTGTTTTGACCATCTCCATCAAAATCCCCTATGTTTATTCCTGTGAGGACTATTTCTTTGTAGCCTTGGTCAACTAGCTTATGAATTTCTTGAACAATATCAGGTATTTTTCTTGATGTAGACCTTCCTCTCACATAAGGAATAATACAATAGGTGCAAAAGGAGTTACATCCATCTTGAACCTTTACAAAAGCGCGCGTGTGCCCTTCAAACTGTTCAATATTAAACTCTGGATAAGTTTCTATATCAGGAAAAAGCTTTTCTATAATCTTTTCTTTATCCTTATTAAGAAATACTTCAACTCTGGAATCTAAAGCTAAAAGATCTTCTTTAGCAGCTTCAGCCATACAACCGGTAACAACTACTTTTGCATTTTGATGTTTTTTTAACATCGAACGCACTTTTGCTCGTGAATCTTTATCTGCACCATGTGTAACAGTACAGGTGTTTACAATGCAGATATCTGCATCTGCATTTTCTTCTACTTCTTGATATCCAAGTTTTTGTAACTGATTTTCAAAGGCTTTTGCTTCATATTGGTTAGTTCTACATCCTAATGAAGCAACTTTATACCGCTTTACCATAAGACCCTAAGAGTTAATGAAGAAAGAATAGCAAAAATATAAGCTTTTCGCAACAAATAGCTTGAAATTGATCCTAAAGATTAGCTTGAATCTTTAAAATATTTTCTTCCATTTGATCAGAATTTATCGGAGAAAAAAGATCGCTAATAGCAAATTGAGCCCAAAAAAGATTTGCACTTTTCCCCTGTTCTGCTGGAATAATATGAAAATGGACATGAGGAACACTTTGTCCTACTTCTTTACCATTTTTCTGTAATAGAAGGTATTTGTCCTTATTAAAAGCTTTAGAAATAGCATTTTGAGTTTTCTTTACAAGCATAGCAATTTGGGTTATCTCATCTTCTGTAAGATTTTCAAAGCGTTCGACATGCCTTCTTGGGATAATTAAACAATGCCCCTCTGTTGCAGGCTTGTGAGTATATAACCCTAAAACTAATTCATCTTGATAAAAAGATTGGTAGGCCAATATTTCATCATTGCAAAAAGGACATGAGGGTTTGTTTGGTTTTGTACAAAAGCTAAAACATATAAATGCCAGGATAAGAGCTAAAAAAAATGATTTTTTCACTAGATTTTAGGAAGTTTACTTAATAATTTTTCTTGGATTAAGGTTAACCAAACTCCAATAAAAATATAAGCTAAACTATTTTTAGTAAGTGAAAATATTGGGAATGAGAAAACAACTATACCGATTGTCACTCCTACAAAGCAGGAAAGATATTTGACAACTTTTTGCTTCCAGTTAGAGGTATAGGTTTCTTGCGGGCTAAATGCTAGTCCTAAACATACACCTGTTGAACAAGAGATATACTGAATAAGTGGAGAGTTATTGGTAAAGCCAACTAGTAAAACAACTGTGAATGCTTGTATACCTGTAAGTAACATTAGATGATTTTTGATAAATGAAAATATCTTTGGAAAGACATAAATAAATTTTAATACGAGCAAAGCTCCAACAATCCAGCCCGCAAAAACATCTAAAGGATAGTGAACACCAAGATAAAGCCTGGAAAAACTATGCCAAACAAAAAAGTTTATTCCTACTATCCAAGCCCATATAGACCTGGGTCTTGCCCAGATTAATAACACGCTTAATAAGACCGCTGATTGCGCTGCTCCAGATGGAAACGCGTATGAATTTCCAACATTGATAAGTTCAAGTCCTGGGTCTAGAACATATGGCCTTGGTATTTTAAAGATATTTTTCAAAGTAGAGTTTACTAAAGAACTTAGTAAAAAAAGATAAAGGAAGCTTACGCCCCAATATCTTTTATACATAACCCAGATAAGTGGAATAAGTAGAAAAAAGAATGGAGTTGTATCAAAAAAGTTAAAAATAGAAGCTATAAAATCGAAAAATGGTGTTCTATAAGTTTTTAAAACTTGTAGAAAATGTAGCTGGCTTTGTTCAACTGCTTCTAATTTTACAAAACTAGTCATCATTCTTTTCTAAAATAAAAGGCTCAACACTTCGCTCTAAATCTTGTGGCACTTCTACATGAAGTAAGACATCATTATCTTCATACTCACATGAAAAAACTAAAGCTTTTTCTCTTAAAAGAGATACAAGCGAGTATTTACTTTGAGGTATTTTTAGATGAAAAGTTTTTCTTAAAAGAGAAATTTCTTCTGTCATTCTTTCAAAAAGCTTTTCAAAGCCTTCTTTTTCTTTTGCAGAAACCTCTACTGTTTTTGGATAGTGAATTTTTAGCCTTTGTTTTGCAGATGCATCGTCAACTGCATCAATTTTGTTTAAAACAACAATCATAGGCTTTCCACCAGCCTTTAACTCAGCTAAAACATTCATAGTCTCTTGAGCCTGTTCAAATGCTTGAGGATTGGAGACATCTACAACATGAACTAAAATATCAGTCTTAATAGCTTCTTCTAGTGTACTTTTAAAAGCGGCAACTAGTGTATGTGGAATTTTTCTTATAAACCCAACAGTATCAATTAAAAGTATTGGCTGGTTGTTAGGCAAAACAAACTTTCTAGTTGTTGTATCTAACGTTGCAAAAAGTTTGTTTTCAACTAGCACTTCCGCATTCGTAAGAGAGTTTAACAAAGAAGACTTACCTGCGTTTGTATACCCTACAATCGCAAATGAAGGGATATTTTGTCTTACTCTTTGCTTTCTTTGAGTTTCTCTTGTTTTTTTTACGTGCGTAAGCTCTTTTCTTAACCGATCAATTCTTCTTCTTACAAGTCGACGATCGATTTCAATTTGCTTTTCCCCTTCCCCTTTTAGGTGTCCTCCACCTTTTGAAGATCCTCCTGTTCTTTGTCTGTGTAAGTGAGTCCAAAGTCTTCTTAATCTAGGAAGTTGATAGCGAAGTTTTGCTAGCTCAATTTGGATCTTAGCTTCGCGTGTTTTAGCATGTTTTTCGAAAACTCCTAAAATAAGCTCCGTTCTATCAACTACCATGCAAGAAAAGATTTTTTCCAAATTTCTTTGTTGGTGAGGTGAGATTTCATTATCAAAGATCACAACATGATACTTTTCTTGTTTACACATCTCAGCAATCTCTTCAACCTTACCTTTACCAAGGTAAGTAGAAGACTCAATTTTACGCAGAGGGCAAGCTAGTTTTTTTTCAGCTTTTAAACCAAAGGTATCACAAAGGTTTTCAAGTTCATCTAAATGTTCATCTGCTTCAATTCTTTCTTTAGAACCTAGATACACTCCAACTAATAGAGCTTTATTCTCCTCTTCAGATAATTCTTTAAGTCTGCCTTCTATGGTTACACTGTGGTCGTCTGACATTTAATCCCCTATTTCTACTTGAAGCCCATCATAGGCAAGTTGCCTGTTTTCCGGAAGATCTCTATTTGTTTTTTTATGATCTAGTTCATGAGATATGTGAGTAAAGTAAGCCATTTCAGCTCCTACTTTATCTGCAAAAGCAACCGCTTGTTCAAGGTTAAAATGCACCAGAGAACTTTTATGTCTAAGTGCAGATAGAACTAATGTTTTCACACCCTTTAAATGATAAAAAATTTCTTCATCATAATCTTTTATATCAGATAAATAAGCAAAATCACCAAAGCGATAACCAGTAACTTTAACCCCACCTTGGAAAAAGGTAACATTTTTAAAATTGAACCCATTTACTTTAAAATCGCCAAATTCATCTTCTAAAAGATGAAGCTTTAACTGAGCTGCAATAGTAGGTAACTGATCTATTGGTCTAAATAAATAGTGATAACGAACTTTTAAATCATCTAGTGTTTCAGCTGATAGGTAGCAATCTAACTCTTTTTTATTTCTAAAATAAAAAATCCTTACATCATCTATCCCTGCTACATGATCACTATGAATGTGAGTTAATAAAAGAGTATCTATGTTTTCAATGCCATATTTTAGCGCTTGTGTACGAAAGTCAGGTCCTACATCTATTAAGATTTTTTTATCGCCCATTTCAACAAGACCTGAAGGTCTATAACGTTTATTGAAATTACATGTTGATTGACATACATCACACTTACAGCCAATAACTGGAACACCAACTGAAGCTCCTGTACCTAAGAAAGTAAATTTTCCCTTCAAACGCTAACTCCTTTTATCTGCCATTAGTTTACACCGAAGGTAAAAGTTCTGGAAGAAGTTTTTCACCTTTTAAAAGAGTTTTAGCTAGTTTCTTTGCTAGAAAAGCATGATATAAAAGCCCTCTTGATCCAAGAGCTCCAATAACCCAAACTTTGTCACTTGCTTGAAAACAATAAGGTTTATATTCACCTATTTTTGACAATCGTATCCCTGCTTTTTTTTCTACAACTTCACAGTCTACAATTTTCGGAAAAAACTCAGCTATTTGATCTATTAACCTATCACTTTCACTATCTGGATCTACGCTATCATAATCTCTTTCATAGGTTGAGCCAATCTGACA
>Ga0180430_10000508_pt1 | contig 41994 bp, 30 predicted proteins | sample SS_ome_9_FD_132999 | JGI IMG/M metagenome (GOLD analysis project Ga0180430, IMG submission 132999) | Hypersaline lake sediment archaeal communities from the Salton Sea, California, USA - SS_1_S_2 metaG | ecosystem: Environmental > Aquatic > Non-marine Saline and Alkaline > Hypersaline >...
ACCGCGCCCTTGCCAGTCTCACCGCTTCGACGTCATTGTCGGCGATGAGCCACCCTGCAATTCTCCACGCTGCCGCTCTTGATATCCGGCAAGCCCATCATGCCGTAAAGGGCCGTCGGCGTTCCCGGCGACACCTCAGCATCGCTCAGGCAATGATGGGGATTGCCCGCGTTGCGATCGGTGCACCGTCCCCGTGCGGCCTGGATAAGCTGATTCACTTAGGGGGTGTCTAATCCGACTACGTTGATAATTTCGGTTTCGCCTACAGCAGCGTAGACAACCCTGATCTTTTCGTCGTCGAGTATTTCCCCGAGGACAAACCAGTCTTGCTCCGTGCGAACGCCAAAGGCGTTTATCGTTGAGACTAATCCGAATGCCTCGATCCTCCCGCTTGAGAGGACTTTTGTTCCGGTCGTTTGTTTGTCTGTGAGGGGATTTGAGAATTTTGGTTTTGCGGTTTGTCCGATTTTCTCGCGAACGTAGCGCCTCACAACATAGTAGAAACTGGTGAGGTCCTCCTCCGTGTATTCTGGCACCTGCTTCTCGTCCAGCATCGCTTCGTTTTCAACGGGGGTTTCGCCCGGTTTAGTTGTTTGGGATGGAGCAGGGGGACTGGGCTTTTTCCTCTCAGGCTCGACCACCTTGTTGCCGATCCTTGCTGAGACAATTGAATCGGGAGATGGCTTGCCCTCAAACAGCACCTGCCACCGTTCGTGCGTGACGGCACCATCGGGACCGATGTGGCGCACTTCCCCCCAGACCTTTATGGTTCCGTCCTCGTTTTCAATGAACCCGGTGGTTTTCGGATGCTTGAACGGATCTGAGAACGTGGCTGTAGCCGGGGAGGTGATGGACGCCTTTACGAAGTCTTGAGCAGTGGCGAAAAATTCCAAGACGTCGGCCGATGCCAACTGTGTTGAAAAGAACAGGGCGACAATTGATGCGGACAGATTCTTCATGCGTTTGCGAATTCTATTCGTTGGTTGTTCCGTAGGAGTATTCCGCCTCTGCGATGGCGCGGTAGCTCTCAGGTGTGAGGATTCCGCCATCATGGCCCGGTTGCACCTGCCGCGACAGGTTTGCACGGGATGCCCCACTTTACCTCGATCACTTGCCCAGGAAAGGCCGGAAAACCGTTTCAGCCGCTTCAAAAACGGCAAAGGAACGGCAAAGGGAAAATAGAGCACACGCGATCAGGTTTTGTAACTCCCTAAGCAGCAATGGCAAAACCGTAGGGAATCGAACCGGCTACCAACTGATGATGAGTCAGCTGCTCTACCAGTGAGCTACCCGTGGATCGCCAATGGGCGGAACCTCTCCGGGACACCCTTCGAGGCCGCGCGACGAAATCGACAAGGGGATGGGACGGGTTCCTACGTCAGCAGGAATGGCTCCCACTCCGGGATATCGTGCGTGTTGCGGAGAAGAGCGGTCACGGGGACCTGCCGGGGAGCGAAGGGCTTCCGGATCAGCCGGAGTCCCGCCTCTTCCGGGGTGCGATTGCCTTTCTTCGAATTCACATCACGGCAGGCAATGACGCAGTTCTCCCAGGTCGTGCTTCCTCCCCGCGAACGGGGAATGACATGGTCGATGTTTCCCTCGCCGGGACGCAATTCGCGACCGGTATACTGGCAGCGACCGCCATCGCGGAGCCAGAGGTTCCGGGAATTGAACTTGGGACGCTTCATCGGAACCCGGGCGTAGTTCGATACCACGATAACCGTGGGGATCCGGATCCGCCCCTGTGCGGTTCCGACGCTGTTGTCCTCATCACGCACGGGAAGTTCCAACCAGTCCTCCCACTTCGTCGGGACCATCCACTCCTCGCCGCGGACGTCGAGGGCGGTGGCGGAATCGGTTGCCATCTGGCAGAAGGCATCGGCGGGCGTGCGCACGTTGATCGCCTGCCAGTTGCGGTTCAGCACGAGAACCGTCTTTCGGTGCAGGATCGCATCGCTCATGGAACTGTTTCAGATAGGTTAAATACCTCGGCTTGACGAGTGAAAAAAACGTCACCGATTTCGACTCGCGAGGCGTTGATCGGTTCGATCGAAAGTCGCTTGTTTTCAGGGGTTCGAGAGATTGAGGGAAAAGACCGGCCGACGGGATTTGCACCCGCCCCGCCGCCGTCACAGGGCGGAATGCTGCTGCTACACCACAGCCGGTGTCTGGTTTGGAGAGATTTCTCCCGGTGTGAGAGGATCGTGGAGTTTCCCTGCCGATGCGCGGCAGCCGGCCCCGCAGGCCGGCGCCGCATCACTCGGCATGTCATGTCTACTTGATGTGGGGTTGTGTGCTTGCACCGCAGGCGCAGAAAAGGGAAGCGACGGGCTGAGAAGGACACCCGCCGCCGTGGAGTCTTGTGCCGGATTATCGCGGACCTGCATGATCGCCTTCCCGGCTCGTTCCACGACACTGGGGACGAGAGCCCCACGTGCCGTATCTCCACGTGGCTGCCGTTTTTCGGGTCTGGCGGTTGACCCATCGACCTGAGCTACTCGACCTTCCATCTACCGTCGATCCTGCCGGACCGCGAAGAGGCGCTCACCTCACCGTGCGATTTTCGATCGATCGTCGGACGTCTTGCGAACGTCGCCGGACCCCGGTTCCGGCCGTGCCGGCCGGGGCTTAAGCCACTTTCGCTCCTGTCGTGGACGCGACTTTGCGTCTGGTTTACGATACGGGAATCGAACCCGCAACTGCCGGATGTATCGTCCGAAGCTCTACCATTGAGCTAATCGTCAAAGTTCCCTCGAAGACGTGCACGTCCTGTGGTTCCATTGCCTTTTGAGCAACCGAATGCCACACGCCTCCTGTCCGGCCTGTTGCCACAGGACTCGAACGGTCTGCCCGACTTCGGACCACGCGAAGGTGCTCCGTCACCGGTCGACTGCAGGTGCGCTCTCGGCGGCAAAGCGGCCTCGTACGCACTCACTGCCCTTCGCCCTGAGCTGTCGATGTTTGGCATGGAGACTCCGCGGGGCGCGACTCCCACCCGGTGCATCAGCATTTGCCATCGGCACCGGGAGCATCTCCCATCTTCCAGCATAGTTCCGCAACTCGCGAAACCCAAGGGGCCGGGTTTGCCTGGCTGTCCCCGGCACGGATGCCGAGGCGGAAGTTCCGGGAAGAACTCCCCTTTTCCTGCCTCGCGACAGGATCATCTGACGACGCCAGGCCGCCACGTTGAAAAGTGAATCTGGATGGGCGGAAAGCGGCCGGCCGCTGCGATGAGCCGGAGCGTCATCGTGGTGGCCGAGCGCTTTCCGCCTGGAATCCGGACGGCAGCATGAGGTTTGTCAGCGTGCCGTCCGGATGGGAACGAACACCGTTGCCTCACTCGCGTGACACAGCCGCAGGATTTCCCGGCGGACGTTTCGATGTTTCACAGGCACATCTCCCCATAAGCCTTTTTTCTAGGTAAATCTTTCTTTGTACATCAGGTGGAAAAGCTATTCGGACGGTGCGGACCGGGCACACCGATCAGGCGGGGAATTCCAATAATTCCCCTTGCTTGACCCAAGGCACGCCGTCGCTATCGTTGCATTGATTCAGTAATGCGATCCGCGTGGCAGGATCCTCTGCTTTTCTTTGCACCCACCGCCAGTTGCCGCTGGTGGTGGGTGTTGTCTTCCTAGTTACATCATCTCTTTCTCGTTTTCTCTTTTCGTTCGTTGCGGTTGGGGCAGGGCACAAAAAAACCCGCCTTCCTGGGGGAAAGCGGGCTCACGAATAGAGATATCGTTACGTTTTCTCTACGTGTGCCGCGCCCTCCCGTTCTTGTTGTCGCCCTGGAATCGGACGCCATCGCGGGCGTCAACCATTTCGATTGCGTGATTCGGGCGAATCACGGGCCTGCGCCACCGGAGGCTCGCCGTGTTCGACGTGCCGCCACCGAGCGGATGCGATCCGCAGGGTGAATGGTTGGCGTTGTTGAAATGGAGTTCCATGGTGGAGTAATTTCTGGTGGGCGTGACTATAGGTTTCAAACGAGACGAGTCAAACGATACATCTATGTATTTTTTTCTTCCTGCTCTCTGTCGAGCGATTTGTTGATCGTGCCAGCATCTATCCTATGCCCAGTTTCTCGAGTTGTTTCTCGGCCGCGCCGGCCCAGTCCCGGTTGGCGGCCGGACTGGCCGGGCTGGGGTGGAGAATCCGTCCGATTGTTGCGTCGTAGCCGATCGCTTCGGCTATGGCGCTGAGTCTCCCCTCGGCGTAGGCACCGACGCCGATGAGAAATGCGGGCTCGAGGAGTTCGAGGTGGCGGGCGACGTAGGTATCGCACGCGGTGCGGACCGGATCCATTTCGGAGGCGGGCAGCTTGTCGGGGGTGCGGTTGCGTCCCGACTCCTCCATCCAGACGAGCGGGCAGTAGTTGACGACGTAGTGGGAGGAGAAGAACTGTTGCGGCGTTCCGAACTTCTCCGCGAAATAGCCCCACAGCCTGCGTCCGCTGACTTCGGATCGGGTGCAGGCGAAGCCCTCCACCGGGCGCTTCGGGTGTTCCGGCGCCGGCTTGTCGACCGGTTCCTCGATCCCCATCCAGTCACGGGCGGCAGGGATTTCGCCGAATGGCACACCGGTTTGTGCCATGCCCCACGGTCCGGGGTTCATTCCCATGAAGAGGACCTGCTTGGTCGAGTTTCCGAACTGTCGCACATACTGCTCGTGCGATCGTGCCGCATAGACGAGGGGATTGTAGACGTGGGTGACGGGTGGACCGAAGTCGAGAACACGGAGCTCGTGGACGAGTTCATCCGTGGCGACAAGGAGGGAATCGGCGATCGACATGACCGGGGAACGAACGCTTCCCGAGTCGGGCGTCAAGGCGGGAAACCGTTGCACGGACGAATCGCGAATCGTATCCGTGGCATCAGCGATGGAACAGGGAAAACGTATCGCGGTGGTGGGAAGTGGGGCGGTAGGGGGCTACTACGGTGCTCTTCTCGCCCGGCGGGAAGAGGAGAACGAGGTGTCTTTTCTCATGCGAAAGGACCTCGAAACGGTGCAACGGCGCGGACTGGCGATCCGGAGCTCGAAGGGAGATTTCACGATCGATCCCGTCAGGTGCTTTTCCGACACCGCGGAGATCGGGCCGGTCGATCTCGTGATCGTCGCGCTCAAGGCAACGGCGAACGAGGCGCTCGAGAATCTTCTTCGTCCACTCCTTCACGACGAGACGGCAATCGTTACCCTGCAGAACGGATTGGGAAACGAGGATTTCCTTGTGCGGCACTTTCCGGGCCGTCCTGTCCTCGGCGGGCTGTGTTTCGTCTGCCTGAACCGCGTCGAGCCGGGCGTGGTGCGGCACATCGCTCACGGGCGCATCGAGATGGGAGACCACACCGGGTGCGGGACGGCGATGAGAGTGGCCCATCGGTTTGCGCGAGCGGGAATCGATTGCGAGATCCTCGACGACCTGCGACTGGCCCGGTGGCGCAAACTGGTATGGAATGTGCCGTTCAATGGCCTGGCGATCGCCGGTGGAGGAATCGACGTCTCCCGGATTCTCGACGATCCCGCCCTGCTGGACCGGACGCGGAAACTGATGGGTGAAGTCGTCGAGGCGGCGGCGGCGCAGGGGTTGGCGATCGATCCGGACTTTCCCGAGACCAATATCGCGTGGACGCGAAAGATGGGTCCCTACCGCCCCTCGAGCCTGCTCGATTTTCTCGCCGGCCGGGAAGTGGAGGTCGAGGCGATCTGGGGCGAACCGCTTCGCCGGGCTCGCGCCGTGGGGGTGGAGACACCGGAACTCGAAGCCCTGTATGCCGAGATTGGCGAAAAGATTGAGGCCGTTCGGGGCGAGGATGCCGCTGACGAAGCGCGAGTATGAGGTATGCTCTTGCGATGGTGCGCCGCCTTGGCGGTGCTCGGCGGCGAACCACCCGATTCTCTCGATATGCCCGACAATGCTGATCAGCCCGAGTTTGTCCTCCCTCGTTCTCTTTCCATCCGGCCGCCGGGGATCGGTCTCGTGCTCGGTTCGGGTCTGGGTGGATTCGTCGACCGGATCGAGGTGGTCGAATCGGTTTGTTTCTCGGAGATCGAGGGGCTTCCGGTGAGTCGAGTTCCCGGTCATGCGGGCCGGTTCTGTTTCGGATCGATCGGAGGAGAGAGTGTCGTCATTGCCCAGGGACGAGCGCACCTGTATGAAGGATGGACGGCGCGGGAAGTCGCGGCCCAGATCCGCTTTTTCAGGGAGTTGGGGGTCGAGACCGTCGTGCTCACGAATGCGGCGGGAATCGTCAATCCCGGTTTCCACCCCGGTCACTGGATGATCCTGACCGATCATCTCAACCTGGCGCGCCAGTCTCCCCTGACGGGGGGAGCGCACTTCGTCGATCAGTCGGGGGTGTATGATTCCGCCTTGCGTGACCTCCTGCAAGACCGGGCGGAAGCAATGGGGGCGCCTCGACTGTTCGAGGGAGTCTACGCGTGGCTCAACGGACCGGAATACGAGACGCCGGCGGAGATTCGAATGCTACGACATCTCGGCGCCGATGCCGTGGGAATGTCGACCGTGCCAGAAGCGATCCAGGCCCGGGCCCTCGGCCTCAGGGTCGTCGCCCTCTCGTGTCTCACCAACTACGGAGCCGGAATGTCGCAGGAGCCCCTCGATCATCGAGAGGTCGTCGAGGTGGGGCGGCAGGCGGCGGTCCACCTCGTCGAGTTGCTCGAGACGTGCATCCCCCGGATGCGGGAACCGGCCGGTTCCTGACCCGGCTGGGAGCGTTCTCCCCTGGAATGCCCGGTTTCACGGCGCTGCCGAATCGAGGAGCGCCAGCAAGTCCGCCGGCTCGCTCAGGATGGCGTCTGCGCCGTGCTCCTGCAGTTCCGACACCGGACGGAATCCCCACTCCACCCCAATCGCCCGCATGCCCGAGTTCTTCGCCGTCTGCATGTCGACGTCGGAGTCGCCGATGTAGAAACACCGGTTCGGGTCGACACCGAGAATCCCGGCGGCCTCGTGTGCCGAGGCGGGATCGGGCTTGCGCGGTTTCCCCTCGCGATGGCCGAAGACGACGGTCCAGGCCCACCCGGGAAGGAACTCCTCGATGCACTTCACCGTGAAGTCGTGGGACTTGTTGGAGAGAACCCCGATCGGAATGCCGCGGGCGCACAGCTCGTCGAGCAGCTCCGGAATGCCCGGAAACGGAACCGTGGTGCGATTCCAGTTTCGCGCGTAGGCGGCCCTGTATTCGCGCAGGATCGCTTCGGTTTCCGCTCCCTCGGCGGGCCTCTCTTCTTCCGGAAAGATGACACGAACCAGGTTGGCCATTCCGCATCCGATGAAGTGGCGGTAGGCGTCGCGTGAGTGTGTGGGAAGTCCCCGCGCTTCGAGGACGTCGTTGCCGGACCGGGCGAGATCGTCGAGCGTGTCGAGCAGGGTGCCGTCGAGGTCGAAAAGGACGGCCTGGTGTGTCTCGTTCATGAGTCGGCAGGTTCCCGGTGCATCAGGTTCCAGGCGCAGATGAGGGCCTTCAGGCCTGCCATCTCGATCGACGGGTCGACCCCGCAGCCCCAGAGGATCTCACCCGAGGCGAGGGATTGGATCTGGACGTAGGCGGCGGAATCGGCGTCCGATCCGCCCCGCAGGGCCTGGCTCCGGTAGTCGGTGACCTTGAAATCCTTGCGCCCGGCCTCCTCGAGGAAATGTACGAACGCATTGATCGGTCCGTTTCCCCGACCCGAACCCGCGTAGCGCTCCTCGCCGATGTCGATCGAGGCATGGCACACCACTTCTCCCACCGCGATATCGGTGTGATCGAGTTCGAATTCGCGCAGGGTGAGGGGATCGGCGATGTTGACGAAGTGCGAGAAGAACAGGTCGCCGATCTCGGTGTTGCTCAACTCGCGTCCCTCGGCATCGGCGTTCTCGTAGATGAACTTGCCCACCTGGGGATGCATCGTCTTGGGCAGATCGAAGCCGTGTTCGCGGTCGAGGACATACGCGACGCCCCCCTTGCCGCTCTGGCTGTTGATCCGGATGATCGCCTCGTAGCTGCGTCCGATGTCCTGGGGATCGATCGTGAGATAGGGAACCTCCCAGGGAAGGGACTCATCGCTTCCCTCGGAGACGAGACGGACCCTCCGGTCGAGTCCCTTCTTGATCGCATCCTGGTGACTTCCCGAAAACGCGGTGAAAACGAGTTCCCCGCCGTAGGGGAGTCGCTCGGGGACGCTGAGGCGCGTCACATCCTCGTAGACGTGACGGATCGCGGGCAGGTCGGAGAAGTCGAGGCCGGTGTCGATGCCATGCCCGTTCATGTTCAGCGCCACCGTCACGAGGTCGAGATTCCCGGTGCGTTCGCCGTTACCGAAGAGCGTACCCTCGACGCGGTCGGCTCCCGCGAGCAGGCCCAACTCGGTGGCGGCGACCCCGGTTCCGCGGTCGTTGTGGGTGTGCAGGCTGATGAGGGTGCTGTCACGACGATCGACCCGCCGGCAGAACCACTCGATCTGGTCCGCATGCACGTTGGGTGTCGTCCATTCCACCGTCGCCGGGAGATTGAGGATGATCTTCTCCTCGGGAGTGGGCTCCCAGGTGGCAGAAACCGCGTTGCAGACTTCGAGCGCGAAGTCGAGCTCGGTATCGGAAAAGCTCTCGGGTGAATACTGCAACGTCACCTGTGTCCCGGGAACGGTCGGGAGAAGCTCGCGGATCAAACGGGTGCCGTCGACCGCGAGTCCCTTGATGTGATCGCGTGAGGCATCGCCGAAAGTGATCTTCCGCTGCAGGGGGGAGGTGGAATTGTAGAGGTGCACGATGGCGTGCTTCACTCCGGCGAGGCTGTCGAAGGTCCGCCGAATGAGGTGTTCCCTTGCCTGAACCAGCACCTGCACGGTGACGTCGTCGGGAATGAGATCCCGTTCCACGAGTGCGCGGAGAAAGTTGAACTCGGTATCGGCGGCGGAAGGGAATCCGACCTCGATCTGTTTGAAACCGATGCGCACGAGAAGGTCCCAGAGCCGGAGCTTCTGCTCGACACTCATCGGCACCGGCAGTGCCTGGTTCCCGTCGCGCAAGTCGACGCTGCACCAGACCGGTGCCGACGTGATCGTTCGATCCGGCCACTGCCGGTCGGGAAGATCGACCGCAGGGAACGGGCGGTATTTCCTGAGGGATTCGGGTTTCATGGGTTTTGCAGGAGACAGCTGGGGGGAGAAAAGGCGGGTGTCGAGGCGCAATGCTCCCGGGAAACGGGGAAGCGGCGTTGGAGTGAAGCGACGGCGAGGGGCGATCAGCCCAGTAGCACCCGCTCGAGAGCGAGCAGAAAACGAAAGCGTAGGGTGCTGGCGGTCGGGAACTTCATTCTCGGACACCGGTAGGATAGGGACGCATCGGGTCGTGTCCAGTGGCAATCGTCGAAGGGCAGAGAGGACCGACGACTTTCACCCCGGGACTTCCCGGCGCTGGTGCAGCACGCGAAAGGCCTGTCCGACCCCGGCGCCCGCCATCGCGTCGAATCCCTGTCCGAATCGCTCGAGAAAGGCCGCCTGAGACTCGAGCCGTACGGTCGACCAGCCCGACTCCTCGCCCCATTCCTGCAGGTCGGTGAAATTCACGTCGAGGGTCAGGTCCTGCTGCCCGAACCGGCGATAGACCTCGCCCCCCTCGACTCTCTGGTGACGGTAGAAGCCACGCAGAGTGCCCGCCTTTCGCCGGGCATAGATGTCCTCCGGCGCCCCGCCGTAGTCGATCGAAAGCAGCGAGCCACGACGGACGTGATCCGAAACCCGCCGGATCCAGTCTCGCGCGGAGGGTTGGATTTCGACGCGCTGGCCCTGCGGCGTTTCCGGTCCCGAGAGACGGCGCAGGGCGGAAAAGGCCGTGGGATCGAGACAGGAGGGGAGGGGACGAAACTCCTCGCAGAGTCCGCTCGATTCATCGAAGGTCACCCAGATCTCCCGCCAGGTGTTTTCGGCGGCGTCCCATTTGAGCCACTTCGCGGGAAAAGCGTCGAACAGCTCGTTGGAGAAAAGCAGACCTTCGTGGCCCGATGATGCGAGGGCTTCCTCGATCGAGTCGTGCCAGGAAACGCCACGCCATCGCAGCCGCCGTTTCTGGAGGTCGCGCAGGGGCTCCGAAACTTCCACGATACGGTAGCGGATCCCGAGACGTCCGCGCAGGCCGAGCGTAGAAAGGACGGATCGCGCGAGGTCTCCGGAACCGGCCCCGATCTCGATGAGCGAGACCGTGTCGCCGCCGAAGAAGCAGTCCCGCTCGGATCGGACCCAGGCGGCGATGGCAGAGCCGAGTGCATCGGTCAGGGTAGCGGCGGTGGCGAAGTCCGCACGATCGCCTCCGACGTCCCGAATCCTTGCTCCATAGTAGCCGTGCGCGGGATCGTAGAGGGCGAGAGCCATGAACTCGTCGAATGGCATCGCCCCGTTCGATTTCGAAAATTGGCGCTGGAGAAAGGTCCGCAGGTCCGGCATGGTTCCGCCCGACGCTACGCCCGCTCCCGGGTGGCGCAACCGGCCGGGGCCGCCGGAATGGTGCCGGATCCTCCCTTCGCGTCGTAATGGATCCCGAGACAGAACTCGACATGTCCCGCCTCGTTCAAGCGACCTACTTCGCCCCGCTCCTGGTGCCGGCCGGCATCTGCCTTTTCGCCGTCTCCTGCCGGGATGGCGGCGAGTCGGATACCACCCTCGAGAAGACGGTGGCACACAGCCCCTACCACGACATTCCCGGTGCTGCTTACACCGGCACGGAATCGTGTCGCAGCTGCCACCAGCAGGAGTATGGCGAATGGTTGCAGAGCGACCACCACAAGGCGATGAACCCGGCGACGGAGGAGTTCGTGCTCGGCGACTTCGACGACGTGACGTTCGAGCACTTCGGCCAGGAGTTCCGGTTCTTTCGCAAGGGAGACGAATACTGGGTCAATGCGCCCGATTCCGACGGAACGGCGCGCGACATGAAGATCGAATACACCTTCGGTCACGAACCGTTGCAGCAATACCTGATCGCCTTCCCGGGGGGACGATACCAGGCCCTGCAGGCGTGCTGGGATTCGCGTCCCGCCGAAGAGGGAGGACAACGCTGGTATCACCTCTATCCCGACGAGCCGGTTCCCCCGGAGGACGTCCTCCACTGGACCCGTCGCCATTTCAACTGGAACTACATGTGCGCCGACTGTCATTCCACCAATCTCGACAAGGGCTTCGACCCGGAGACCGACAGCTACAACACGACCTGGTCGTCGATGAATGTCAGCTGTGAGGCGTGTCACGGGCCGGGTTCGGAGCACATCGCCTGGGCCGAAGCGAAGGAAAAGGGGGAAGCGAGTCCCGGGGACGTGAGCGACGAGGAGGAGCGGCTGCTCTCCGACTACATGAAGTCGAAGGGCCTGGTCGTCACCCTGAAGGAGCCCGAGCCGGCTGGCTGGATCATCGACCCGGAAACGAATCAGCCCAAGCGCAGCGCGCCACTCGCCTCGACCGTGCAGGTCGAGACCTGCGCGCGGTGTCACGCCCACCGGCAGCTGGGCGAACCGGTCTACACCGCGGGAATGCCTTTCCATGACACCCACGTTCCCTCCGTGCTTTCCGACGAGCTCTACCACCACGACGGGCAGGTCGACGAGGAAGTCTACGTCTACGGCTCTTTCGTGCAGAGCAAGATGTATCACGCGGGGGTGCGTTGCACGGACTGCCATCATCCTCACACGATGAAGCCGCTCGCGGCAGGTAATGCGTTGTGCGTCCGGTGCCACCAGCCCGACCAGTACGACACGCCGGCTCACCACTTCCATCCCGTCGGCAGCACGGGTGCCAGCTGCGTCGAGTGTCACATGCCGCACACGACCTACATGGTCGTCGATGATCGCCGCGACCACAGTCTCCGGGTTCCGCATCCCGCCGTCTCCGCCGCGGTCGGGAGCCCCGATGCCTGCACCCAGTGTCACGATGACCAGACACGGGAGTGGGCGATCGAGGCCTACGAGGGGTGGTGGGGAAGCGGGCCACGCAACGTACATTACGGTGAAATCCTGAGCGCGGCGCGTGAGGGAGAGCCGGGTTCGCTCGACCGGCTCATTGCGCTCGCCGCCGACCGGGAGCGTCCCGGGATCGTTCGGGCGTCGGCGGTGGAAACGCTGGGCCGGCAGGCCCCGTCTCCCGGTGTAATGGCAGCCATCGGCGCGGGTCTGTCCGATCCCGAGCCCGCCGTCCGGATCGAGGCGCTCGAGGCGCTTCTTTCCCAGCCGCCCCACCGGCGTCTCGAACTGGCAGGTGCACTTCTGGAGGATCCGGTCCGCATGGTCCGCGTCGAGGCCGCCCGCGTTCTCGCCGGAGCCCACACGCGATTCGACGAGTCGCAACGGGCTGCGTTCGACCGGGCTCGCGAGGAGTTCGAGATGAAGCAGGCGGCAGTCTTCGACCGGGCCGCCGGCCACATGGGGATGGCCCTCTTCCTGAGCGATCTCGGTGACCTGCCGGGGGCGGAGCAGGCCTATCGCACCGCGCAACGGATCGAGCCGGAGTTCGTTCCCGCACGGATCAACCTCGCGGAGCTGCTCTACTCGCAGAATCGCCCCGCCGAGGCGGAGGCGGAGTTTCGTGCCGCGACCGAGGCGGCCATGATGGACAACGAGGAGGGACTCGCCCGGGATGCCCTGGCTCGCTTCTTGATCCGGCAGAAGCGCTACGACGAGGGCGTCGAGGAGTTGCGGCGGGCGACCGAGCTGATGCCCAGGCACGCGCAGACGCAGTATTTCTACGGCGTCGCCCTGAACTCGCTGGGTCGCTACAAGAAGGCCCTGCCCTACCTGGAGAAGTCCCACGAGCTCGACCCGACCAACCTGGAATACCTCACCGGACTCGCCGCGATCTGTCGCGATGCGGGCGACATCGAGCGCGCCCTGCGTTACGCGATGCAGGCCGTCACCCTCCAGCCCGAAAACCCGCAGTTGCAGCAACTGGTGCGGTCGCTCGGGGGAGGGTGAGGTGCTTGTGGCTTGCGCGTACCGGGTTTCCCGGTTTATCTCCTCTCGGTGAAAATCGGATCCGAAGTCGATCGGGAATTCCTCGATGAGGTTGGGGATTTCCTCCGCACGCGACTCCCCGAATGGAGGAGTCTCTTTCCTTCGCGATACGTGGGCCGCGGACGATCCTATTGGGAAGAGGGCGCCGTCACGATCGTGGGGGTGCGAGGGGGGCTCGAAGGCTTCACGGTCGACGCGAGAGTCGAGGGGAGCACTCCCGAGCCCTACAAGACCCGTATCGATTTGTTTGTAGCAGGCAAGAGCGGAGCAACCGTGGCGAGCGATTGCAGTTGCCCGATGGTGACAGGCTGCAAGCACGTCGTCGCGATCTTGTTCGCCTTGGAACGTGATACGGGAAACCTCCACGCCCCGGTGGAATCACGGGACGAGGACCGGTCCACAACCTCGCTGGTTCGGGATGAGCCTTCCTCTCCCGATCCTCGGCTACCTCACAGGCTTCGCCAATGGGTGGAGGAAGTGGGCGAAGCGGCGGACCGGCCACCGGCTGGGGACTCGACGCCCGGCGGGGGGCCGCAAACGATCGAGCCGGGCGAGGAGGGACTGGTCTACCAGTTCGAGCCGTACAACCCGATGGTGGAGGAGGCACGAGGGGGATTTGCCCGGCTCGGTCTGGTCCGGTTGAGGCGAAACCGCTCTGGCGAATGGGGCAAGCGCGTCAGCCATCCCCGCACTCCCGATTTTCCGGGTGGGAATTGGCCGAAAATATTCGGGATGGGAGATCGCCGCATCGTCGGCAGAATGGAAACCCTCAGGCACCAGTTCCATGACCGGTTCTTCTATCCGGAGGGTGGGCTCTGGGAGCGTCCGGTTCGTGCCGTTCTCGAGACAGGTGGCGCCGTGTGGAGGCAAAACTGGGATCGTCCGTTTTCTCGCGGAGAGCACCGCTTGGTCGAAACGGCATGGATTCCCGGAGAACGGGGGGAAGTCCACTCCGCGCTGTGTTTCGCCGGGAGCGGGAGCCCCGCCTGGCTGATCGACATGGAGGAAGTCGTCTTCTATCTCGACCCCGCGACCGATTGTTGGGGGGAAGCCGAGCTCCTCCTTCCGGGTGCGGTGACGGCACGTCAGTGGTGGGATGCCCCTCCGGTCGATGCGGTCCGCGTTCCTGTCGTGCGGCAGGCCCTGGAGAAATGGGCGGATCACGTTCCGCCCGAGAGAGGAGAACCGGGCCGCAGGAAGGGAAAGGGAAAAAATCCAGGGAAGACGGACCGGCCCTGCCTGCGGTTGCCACCGGAAATCGAGATCACCGTAGTCGAAGGGTCCGAGGTGCCGGTTCGCGGGCATCTTCGCGTGGTTCGTGCCGACGTGGAGAACGAGTATTACAGGCGAATCGGACGCCTGCCGCATCTCTTTCGGGCGGATGTCGATCTCGCGGAACTCCCCTGCGCCGAGGTCACCTTTCGCTACGGCAATCACGTCGTGCCGTTGCGGGGGGCTTCGGCGATCGAACAGTGTCGGGTGGACGACAAACTGTTCGAGATTCGACACGACGACCGGAAGGAATCGGAGTTGTTGACCGTGCTGGAGGAGGAGGGATTGGTGCCGGTATTCCTGCATCCCGGCTTGCCGATGCCGGATCACAGCAAGGCCGAACCGTACGTGACCTTCGAGGAGGAGCATCGAAACGAGCGCCTCACGCAGCGCTGGATCCAGTTCGTGGTGGGAGCACGCGAACGCATGCGCGAGGCGGGATGGGACATCGAGCTGGACGAAGGATTCGGCCTGTCTCTGCACGAGCCGGAATCCTGGTGGAGTGACTTCGGCGAGGATGAGGGGGCGGGTGTGGAGTGGCTTCGCTTCGACTACGGATTCGAGGTGGAAGGCAGGCGGGTGAGTCTGCTTTCCCTGCTGAGCGACTACCTCTCGCGATTGCCCGTGGGAACGGATCCCGAGACCGCGCTGGGCGAGTATCCGGGGGGAGCGATTCCGCTTGTCCTCGCCGGAGGGGAAGACGTGGTTGCCGTGCCGGTGGAGAAACTTCTCGAGATACTCCGGACGGTTACCGAGATTTTCGATACCGAACTCGTCGATGGTGGGCTGCCTCTCCATTCGCTCCGTGCGGCTCAGATAGCGGCGGAGTGGGACGGCGTCGATGAGCGGAACCTCGGTAAACGCATTCGTGACCTGCGCGATCGTATCGTGAAGTTCGATGGAGTGGCGAGCGTGCCGGTTCCGGCCGGGTTGCAAGCCGAATTGCGTCCCTACCAGGTCGAGGGGATGTCGTGGCTTCAGTTTCTCCGGGAGTTCGGACTCGGTGGGATACTTGCCGACGACATGGGCTTGGGAAAGACCGTGCAATCCCTCGCGAGCATTCTCCACGAAAAGGAGGCGGAACGCACCGGGCGATGCCCCTCTCTCGTTGTCGCACCGACGAGCGTGCTCTCGAATTGGGTCGATGAGGCGGGGAGGTTCGCTCCCGGTCTCTCCGTCCTGCTCCTCCACGGACCGGATCGCCGGTCCTGGTTCTCCGAGATCGGCACCTACGATCTCGTCGTCACCTCCTACCCGCTTCTCGTACGGGACGAAGAAGCACTCGCGGCGCACTCCTGGCACTACGTCGTGCTCGACGAGGCCCAGACAATCAAGAATCCGAAGGCCAAGATGGCCCAGGCGGCATGCTCTCTCGATGCCAGGCACCGGCTCTGTCTCACCGGCACGCCGGTGGAAAACCATCTCGGTGAGATGTGGAGCCTGCTCCACTTTCTCGTTCCCGGATTCTTCGGCACCCTCGATGTCTTCCGCAAAGTGTGGCAGCGTCCGATCGAACAGAAAGGTGACACCTTCAAGCGCGATGCCCTTGCGCGAAGGGTATCGCCCCTGTTGCTACGTCGAACGCGCGACAAGGTTCTGGGTGAACTGCCCCCCCGCACCGATATCGTGAGACGCATTCCATTCGAGAAATCCCAGGCCCAGCTCTACGAGTCGGTGAGGGCGGCGATGGACAAGCGCGTTCGCGAAGCTTTGGCTCACAGGGGGTTGGCGCGCTCGCACATCGTCATACTCGACGCACTCCTCAAGCTGCGCCAGGTGTGCTGTGATCCCCGCCTGCTCAAGACGGAATCGGCGAGACAGGTGAAAAAGTCGGCCAAGACCGAGGAGTTTCTTTCCCTCCTTCGAGATCTCGTCGAGGAGGGACGCCGCGTCCTGGTCTTTTCCCAATTCACCTCGATGCTGGCAATTCTCAGGGAAATCTTGGATGCAGAGGGAATCCCGTTCCTCGAGTTGACCGGAAGAACGCGGAAGAGGGCGGAGAAAATCGCAGCCTTCGAGGCGGGTGAGGCCCCGGTATTCCTCATCAGTCTCAAGGCGGGAGGCACCGGTCTCAATCTCACGTCTGCTGATGCGGTGATTCACTACGATCCCTGGTGGAATCCCGCGGTCGAGGAGCAGGCTACGGCGCGTGCTCATCGCATGGGACAGAAGAAGCCGGTCTTCGTGTATCGGCTCGTCATCGAGGGTTCGATCGAAGAGCGAATTCTCGAGTTGCAGGAAAAGAAGGCGGAGTTGGCTGGTGCAATCCTGTCGGGCGGCCGAGAGGAAGGCGGTCCCGGCCTCGGGGCACTGGACAGGGAGGGCCTGGAAGCGCTCCTGGCACCGGCCGGGTCGTGATGCCGAGATTCCTGCTGCGCTCAACCCGGTATTGCCCTTCACTGGCGCGGTCATGATCCGCCACCTCACCAACCTGTTTCCGGTCTGGATTCTCGTCACGGGAATCGCGGCGTTGTTCTACCCGGCGGCCTTCACGTGGTTCTCGGGCAACCTCATCGTGATCGGACTGGGGGTGATCATGCTCGGCATGGGCATGACCCTGACCCTCGACGACTTTCGCCGTGTCGGCCGGATGCCCCGCGCCGCTCTCGCCGGCGTGATCTGCCAGTTCACGATCATGCCGCTGTTCGGTTTTCTCATCGCCCGTGGCCTGCGACTGGAGGAGATCGATCCGCATCTCGCGGTGGGACTGATCCTCGTCTCGTGTTGCCCGGGTGGGACCGCATCGAACGTTGTCGCCTTTCTCGCGCGGGCCAACGTGGCCCTGTCGGTGACGATGACCGCGGTCTCGACGATGGCGGCGATCGTTCTTACGCCTTATCTCACGAAGTGGCTCGTGGGAGCCGCGGTCGATGTCGATGCCCTTTTTCTCCTGAAGCGAACGGCCCTCGTCGTTCTCCTTCCCGTCGCGACCGGGATCGTCCTGAATCGCTATGCCCGGGGATTCTCTCGACGAACACGTGATGTCTGGCCGTTCGTGTCGGTCGTGGCGATCGTGCTCATCGTGGCGAGCATCCTGGGCGCGAAGAACGATATCATCCTGCAGGGAGACTGGCGAATCCTCGCCGCTCCCGCGTTGTTGCACCTTGGCGCGTTCGGGCTCGGGTATGTCGCCGCACGCCTGGTGCGCCTTCCGGAAGACGCGAGCCGGACGATCTCGATCGAGGTGGGGATGCAGAACTCCGGACTGGGCGCGACCCTCGCCAACGCCCACTTCCCGAACACGGCCGCGCCGGTTCCCTGTGCGATCAGCGCGGCCTATCACTGCATCATCGGCAGTCTTCTTGCCGGGTTCTGGCGATGGAGGAACCGTGACGAAGAGCCCGCCGACGCGGCCTGACGGGAATCCCCGCCGGCGGAAAGGAGTTTCCCGTCGTCGCCCACCGGTGATAGAAACGGACATGAAGAAGTTCCTCTTGCCCGTTGTCGCGTCGGTTCTGTTCCTGTCTTCGCCAGGCACGGGCGAAGAACGCCCGGTGGAAATTCCGGAGCGCTCTCGATTCCATCTCTTTGTTCTCGCCGGTCAGTCGAACATGGCGGGCCGGGGGAAGGTGACCGGGGAGGACACGAAACCACATCCCCGTGTCCTGATGCTGTCGAAGGATCTCGCGTGGGTGCCGGCCGTTCATCCGATGCACTTCGACAAGCCGGTGGCCGGGGTGGGGCTGGGGCGTTCCTTCGCGCTCGAGTTGGCCAGGGAGGATCCGGAAGTCGTGATCGGTCTGATTCCCTGCGCGGTGGGTGGCTCCCCGGTCGAATCGTGGGAACCCGGCGGATTTCACGAGCAGACCGGAACTCATCCCTGGGACGACATGGTTCCGCGGGTGCGGACGGCGATGAGAAGCGGGACGTTACAGGGGATACTCTGGCACCAGGGGGAATCCGACGCGAAGGAAGAACGGGCCCCCCTCTACGCGGACCGGCTCGAGGCGCTCGTGATCCGGTTTCGGAAGACATTCGATGCACCCGATATTCCCTTCATCGCGGGCCAGATGGGAAACTGGCCGGAGCGGCCGTGGAACGAGTGGAAGAGAATGGTCGATGCGGCACACCGGAACCTGCCGAAATCTCTTCCGCACACCGGCTTCGTGTCCGCGGAAGGACTGAGCCACCGCGATGGCGTGCACTTCGACCGCGATTCCTATATCACACTGGGGCGCCGCTACGCCGCCGCCTATCGGGAACTGCGCGACGCGGAAGACTGATGTGATGGCGCGGGATCGGGGACCGCTCAGTTCTCGAGGGCGGCGAGTCTCTCCCGAAGCAGGGCTACCTCTTCGCCCTCGATGATCTGCCAGCAGGCGAGACCGTTTCCGACGAGGTCCCATTCATCGAACTGCCAGACCACCTTCTTGTCCCTGGTGATCTCGAAGATCTGCGGCTGTCCTTCGCCGGCGTGGCAATTGCCCACCACGACGTTCCCGTTCTCCAATTCCTGGAGCGTCGTCATCCATCCGAGTTGGATCCCGGTGCCGGGCACGGTCTTCTCGATCATCCAGACGACCTCGCCGCCGGGCGTCACCTCGATAACGCTGTTTCCGCTGCCGGTGCAGATCATGGTGTTGCCGTTTGCGAGCCGGATGGCGCCGTAGACCCGGGTCCCGGTCTCGTACTCCCAGACGATCGTTCCCTCGGGATCATATTCGGTCACGACACCGGGACGTTCCGCGCAGACGAGGTAGTGACCGTTATCGAGCAGGCGCATGAGGCGCGTCTTCCTGCGGCCGCCCTCGCCCAACGGAACGGTCTTTACGAGTGTGCCGTCTCGATCGACGTGAATGATGCGGCCCACCCCGCTCTCGACGATCACCGTCTCTCCCGAGGGGAGCCGGGCAAAGGCGTGCACATCGACCTTCCTGCCCTCGTTCCCGTTCGCGGTGGCGCTGTCGTAGGACCATGCGATTTCCTTATCCAGGGTGATTTCCTGTGTCCTGGTCCAGGAGTCGTGAAACAGGATATTCCCATCGGGAAGAAGGTGGACGTCATGATGGCCTGCGTGGCCCTTCTCCGGACCGGCGGTCTCGTGGCGCCAGAGGACATTTCCTTCCGAGTCGCAGATGGCGAGGACGTTTTTGCCATACGAAGCCCCGAGAACGACGAGCCGGTCTTCGCCGGCGGAAAGGGACAATATGGTGAGCGCGAAAACCAGCCCACTCAGGAGAAGTTTCTTCATGATTGCAACGCAACCCTATTCCGAAGACGGCGTTCGGGTGAAGCGAAAACCACTGACAAGATTCCGGGTAACGCGGCCCCGGAACCGGTGGGCGGGAGTCGCCGCACCAAGTCGGCTGTGCGTTTTCGCTACACCCGAAAGGCGGCGAATTCCCGATCCGGAAACACCGCCGTGAAGCGGCAATTTTTTCGCCATGGTCACTTGAATCGGGCGACTTTGCGGGTAACTGTTCCGTCCGGCGAAAAAAACTCCGTGGTGTAACGGTAGCACAACAGATTTTGGTTCTGTTTGTCAAGGTTCGAATCCTTGCGGAGTTGCCATCTGGACGGCTTGGTCCGGGGTCGCTCTCAGCCCCGGCTTGTCTTTTCGGGGTGATTCCTGCAGGGTCTGGCCTTTCTATGAGTCGCCTGTTTTCCGCCCTCCGCACGATCCTTGTCTTAGGACGTGTCTCCAACCTTCCGACCGTCTGGACGAACGTGGCAGCCGGTTGGTATCTCTCGGGAGGAAGTCATCGGATCGAGCTCCTCTGGATCCTCTTCGGGGTGACTCTGCTCTACCTCGCGGGAATGACCCTCAACGATGCCTTCGATGCCAGGTGGGATCGCGAGCACGCCCCGGAGCGCCCCATCCCCTCGGGTAAGATCTCACAGGCGGCGGTGTGGACGATCGGGGCCACGCAACTGGTCGCCGGAATTGGTGTGGTGGTCCTTTTCTCCACGATGCACCTGGGATTCCTCCTTGGTCTCGTCGCGGCGATCCTGCTCTACGACGGACTCCACAAGAAGTGGCGGGGATCCGTCCTCTTCATGGGGACCTGCCGCGCACTCGTTTACCTGGGATCTGCGTCCGCAGTCGTCTCTCAGCCTGCGGAGTTGGAGATCCCGAGCATGGTCTGGATCATCGCGACATGCGTGGTCGTCTATGTCGCCGGCTTGACCCTGGCCGCTCGCGACGAGAGGGTTCGCGAGGGAGGCGGGACGTCGTTTCCGGTTCGGCTCATGCTCATGCTTCCCATTCTGTTTCCCCTCATCGCCTCGTCGTGGATTCCGGCGGGACTCGAAAAGACCGCGCTGATCATGACCGGGATCGTCCTGATCTGGTCATGGCTCGTGATGTGCCGGGCGCGTCTCGCCCAATCGATTCCCCGGGGGATCGCGGGATTCATCGCCGGGATGGCGCTCTTCGACGCGGCCGCGGTCGTCTTCGTGGACTGGCGCGTCGCCGTCGCCTGCGTGGGAGCGTTTCTGCTCACGCTGGCGTGGCAGAGGGTGATCCCGGCGACATGATTTTCCGTCCCGGCGCACCATTGCATTGACTCGCCGGGAAGGATACTCTCACGCTCGATGAAGTTTTTTCCCGTCCTGCTGACCATCGCCCTGTCTGGATTCCTGTCCGTTTCCCCGGCATCGGAGCGTCCCAACTTCCTGGTCGTTTTCATCGATGACATGGGCTACGGCGATCCGAGTTGCTACGGGAACACGACGGCGAGCACGCCCCACATCGACCGCCTCGCGGAAGAGGGAATCCGCTTCACCTCGTTTTATGCCCAGACCGTATGTGGTCCTTCGCGGGGAGCGCTCATGACGGGCCGCTATCCGCACCGGGTCGGGGGCGGATGGACCACCAACGCAGAGGAGGTCTTCATTTCCGAAATCCTCCGGGAGGCAGGCTATGTCACGGGCTGCGTGGGCAAGTGGGACATGTCGCGGCGCCGCTACCAGGAGGCGTTGGTGCCGAACTCGCAGGGATTCGATTCCTACTTCGGCGCCCTGGGAGCGAACGACGCGAACAAGGTGACGCTCTGGCGCGACCGGACGAAGCTCGAGACGACCGAGGACATGGCCGGTCTCTCCCGGCTCTTCACCGACGAGAGCATCCAGTTTCTCGAAAAGCACCACGATGGCGACCGGCCCTTCTTCCTCTACCTCGCGCACACGATGATGCATGTCGTCATCGACGCGTCACCGGAGTTTCGCGATCGAACCGGCAACGGGCTCTATGCCGACACGCTCGAGGAGTTGGATCACGAGATTGGCCGGCTGCTCGCGAAGCTCGACGAGCTGGAGCTGGCCGAGGACACCTTCGTGCTGTTCACGTCCGACAACGGACCGTGGTCCAACGACCACCGGCGCCAGCGGGCGAAGAACGCGAAGTATGTCGACTGGACCAAGGGGCCGAAGCTTCCCTGGGGGGACGCCGGACCCCTGCGCGGAGCGAAGGGATCGACCTGGGAGGGGGGAGTTCGCGTGCCGGGCATCATCCGGTGGCCGGGACCAGTTCCGGCGGGCAAGACGAGCGACGCGATCGTTTCCACCCTCGACGTCCTGCCGACCTTCGCTGCGCTCGCCGGCGCGAAGGAGAAGGTGCCGGACGACCGGACCATCGACGGCGTCGACCAGAGCGCCTTGTTTCTCGGCAAGGACGAAGCCGGCTCGCGCGATGGCTTCCTCTACTACGAGGGCGACGAGCTGCAGGCCGTCCGCGAAGGCCCCTGGAAGTTGCGCCTTTCCGGCCTGGAGAAACTGCGCAACTGGCCGGAGCTGGACCGGGGAACCGAAAAGACGGAGCTCTATCACCTCGGTCGTGACCTCGGGGAGTCGGAGAATGTCGCGGCAGAGAATCCCGACGTGGTGGAGCGACTCACCGCGATCGCCGAGCAGGCGAAGGAGTCGTGACGGTTCCCGGGCTCGTTCACCCTCTCCGGAGGCGGAGTGGGGAGATGCCACGTGGTGGAATGGCGTTTTGTCCCCGTGTCATTTTCAATTCGGATAGGCGCGCCCGTTCGAGCAGGCCGTCGATGGAGACGTATTTCGGGACGTTGTAGCTGATACAGTGCAACTGTCCCTCTTGCTTGACGAGTCCGTCGCAGTTGATGCGTGCGATTTTCCACCCGGGCAGGAGCTTGCGGTAGATCGCCTCGGCCTCGTTTTCGAGCGCCGGATCCACGTCGCTGTAGGACGGCATCAGGAGCAGGCCATTCGCCATGATGATGTTCGTGTAGGAGCGCCACGAGCGCGCCCATTTCGGCGGCATGGGAATTCGGTGGACCCTCATCGGTCCGAGAGAAGTCGTGATCTCCGAGAGTAGGGAAGCCGTGAGGTCGAGATATTCGGCGTTCGTGGGATCCGATTCCGCATCGACCGTGCCGACGACGGCGAGGTTCTTCGCGAGAAGCGCGACGAACATATCGACATGGCCCGTCGGTTCGCCGTCAAGAGGTCGCACATAGGTCCAATGACGGAGGCCGAAATACTCGTGCAGCATGTCGCCGATCTGCTTGTCGGTGAAATCGAATTGCCGATTCAATTCGTAGGTGAGCGACGAGGTGATCATGGCTCCGTCGCCGTTGCTGAGAAAGTTTCCTCCTTCGAGGACGAGCGGGATCGAACGGACCGGAAGTCCCAGGATGGATCCCAGTTCCAACGCCATCTCCTCATCGCGGAGCCGGACATCGCGGGCCTTGCGGCCCTGGTATTTGGCATCGACGAGAACGGCGGAATCGTTCGGGCGGCGGACGATGAACGGCGCGTAGTCCCGTATCCAGATCGTGTCCGCCGGGAGCGGGAGAAAGTGCATCGCGTCGGTGGCGAGACCGTTTTCGCGGAGCAGGCGCCTGCCGAGGGCCGCCTGGGCGTCGTCCGTGACGAGGCCGAAGAGGGGTATCATCCCGTCGATGGCGCGGGCGATGTCGACATAGAGTCGAGGGTTGGCCTGGAGGTTCTCGTAGCAGCCGAGGAGGAGGGCCGACTGTTCCCTGTGCTCCGCCGCCGGATAGAAATCCTCGGGTGCGGCCTTCGTAGCCGCGGGGCGCGCTCCGGCCGGTCGGAGGGTGGTGGAATCGAATTCCCCTTCCTTGGTTTCGAGTTGGCTGGTGGCCCAGTGAACTCCCGCGAGAAATGCGAGGACTGCCGCGAGCGCGGATCCGAGTGGGGCAAGGAATGCGGGAAGATGGATCTGCAGGACTCGGGACTTTCTCATCAAAGAACGAAGGGGGCGGGGGAGAATAGAAATTCTCCCAATTCCTGACAATGCAATAGGAAAATCGTTCGGGAAATTCGGCGTTGGCCGCTGAAAATCAGGTGCAGAAGGAGGGGGTGCTGCGGCAAGACTGCCGGGATCTCGCGCTGGTCCGCTTGCGCTGTCCGGCGCAATGAGTCTAGGCTACCCTGGAGTCATGCGTTCACGTGTTTCACCTTCCCTCCTGGCCTCGCAGGCTCTTTTTGATCAAGGAAAGTGGGAGGAGTGCTCCCGGGAGTGCGCGAGCGTCTTTCGACAGGCGCCTTCCGACCGGGAAATCAGGAAACTCTACACCCTGTCGCTGCTGCGGGGCAGGGAGCCGGAGTTCGCCGGTGCGGCACCCCGGGAGATACTCGCGTTCCTGCAATCGGTTCTCGCTCTCGGCTACGTGGACGAGGAGATCCAGCGACTCTACCTCCACCACCTCGAAGCCCATCTGCGGGAGGACCTGGGGAGGAAAGAAAGAGAGAGGCCGGGCGAACTCATTCTCGGAATCGGACCGGGACGATGCGGATCGACATCGTTGTCCCGAGCGTTGCACGAGCTTCCCGATGCCTATGTGACCCACGAGTGCCGGCCGCTGGTCGACTGGGAACCCGAGCCCCGGCAGATCGCGTTTCATTGCGCGCGCCTTCGGCTCCTCTCCCGCTATTTCGGCCTGGTTGGTGACGTGTCCCATTGGTGGGGGAACAAGCTCTCGGAGGTGAAGGCGGGGACCGGCCTGCCCCTGAAAGTGATCCACCTGAAGCGTGACCCGCTGGCCTGCAGCCGGTCCTTTCTGCTCGTCAAGAGACTCGGCAAGGGGGCTGTCAATCATTGGGTCGTGCATGATGGCTCCTACTGGAGTTCCAATCTCTGGGACGCGTGCTACCCGGGCGTGCCCGTTTCGCCGCACGGCAACGAAGCGGAGAGAGAGATCTCATTCGAACAGCTTCACCGCCGGGAGCCCGCCCCCGTCCACTTCGAGGCGCTTTCCGCCCTGTCGTCCCATGCTCTCGATTCCCTGCACTTCCAGGCGATCCGCCGGTATGTCGGTGCCTACAACGGTCTCGAGATCCATTCGGTGGTCGGAGAGGAGAATGGAATCGAGATCGCGATGGAGAGGATGCACGAACCGGATTCAGGTGACCGACTCGGAAGGTTTCTCGGCAGGACGATCGCACGAGTGCCGCACCGTAACGAGAAATCGATCGCCGACTCCGAAGGGGAGATCCCGTTCTGAGAGACGAGTTTCACCAGGAACCCGTGCCGGCACAGTGCATGGCTCCGTCTTTGCGGACTCGCCAGTGAGTGAATCAATCTGTTAGCGATCGAACATGAGACTTTTACTGCTCCTCGTCCTTTCGGCTGGTTCGGTTTTCGCGCAGCCCATCGAGCTGGGCGACCGCCTCGAACTGTTCGTCGACGATTTCCTGGTCGATCAGACCTCGGGCGACCTGGACTTCCACGTCCACCAGCCCGAACCGCGGCGCGTCGTCTTTTCCGCCGATGCTCCCTGGGAGGGAAATACTTCGGGCTACTACGGGCTGTTCGCGGATGGGGATCTGTTTCGCATGGTCTATCGCGGCTGGCATCACGATCCGAATGACATCCGGAAGGAGATTCACCCGGAATTCGCCTGCCTCGCCACGAGTCGCGACGGAGTCTACTGGGAGCGTCCGAATCTCGACCTCTTCGCCTACGAGGGATCGAAGCGGAACAACATCATCTGGAGCGGACGGGGCACGCACAATTTCACCGCCTTCCGCGACGACAATCCCGACTGCCCGCTCGACGCGCGCTACAAGGCACTGGGAGGCGTGAAAGGAGGGCTCGGGTATTTCAAGTCCGCTGATTGCATTCATTGGGAACTGGCGAGGGAGGAACCGGTGATCACCGAGGGGGCCTTCGACTCGCAGAACCTGGCGTTCTGGGATCCGCACCGAAAGGAATACCGCGCCTACTGGCGGATCTTCACGGAGGGCGTCACGACCGAGGAGGTGTGGAAACCAGGTGGCTACCGTGCGATCCGGACGGCGACGTCCCAGGACTTCGTTCACTGGGAACCGCACGAGGACCTCCGGTATCCCGAGGGAACCCCGAACCAGCATCTCTACACGAACGCGATCCGGACCTACGCGCGGGCACCCCACCTCTTCATCGGTTTCCCGACCCGCTACCTGCCCGACGAGGGGCAGCGCGTCGAACCGATCTTCATGGTCAGCCGTGATGGGGTGAACTTCCGCCGCTACGACAAGCCGGTCATTCCCGAGGCGGCGCCGTCGGATCGCGCCGGGAACCGGTCCAACTACATGACCTGGGGATTGCTCCGCCTGCCCGGCAAGCCCGACGAGTTGTCGGTCTACGCCACCGAGGCCTATTACGGGCCCCGACCGGGAAGGGTCCGGCGTTTCGTCTACCGGCTCGACGGTTTCGTGTCGTTGCGCGCAGGAGAGAAGGGTGGCGAAATGCTCTCGAAGCCGCTGACGTTTGCAGGCAGCGAACTCGTCCTGAACTACGAGGCCCGCGAGGGAGGCTCGGTGCGGATCGAGCTGCAGGATGCGGAGAATGGTGATCCAATCGCTGGTTTTGCCCTCGAGGAGAGCGTCGCCCTGGACGGCGACTCGGTGGAGGCGACCGTCGCCTGGGAAGGCGGGCCGGACCTGGAAGCTTGGAACGGCAGGCCGATCCGGGTGCGCCTCGTGATGAAGGATGCCGATGTCTACGCGATGCGATTCCGGTGAAGGGGGGCTCGCCCGATCAATCCTCCGCACTCGCCTTCGTCATCTCGTAGAGCCGGACCTCGGCGATGGCTCCCTCGGTGGCGGGTCCGAAAGCTTCGATGTGCGGGGCGGACATGTGCTTCTGCCAGAGTTCGCGGGACTCCCAGTTCTCGAAGAAGAGGAAGTGGGCCGGATTCTCGTTGTCCTGGTGGAGATCATACTGGAGGCATCCCGCCTCGGCCAGAGTGGGCGCGATCAGTTTCTGCAATTCGCTCTTCACCCGTTCCACCTGGTCGGGGTGGGCGAAAATGTCGGCAACGATGGTCAGGGTCTGGCTCATGGCGGGAAGGCCCGGATTTGCCGGGTCCCGGCATCGTGGGATGAATCGGGAGGGACTGCAAGCCGCGTCTTGGCATCGGACGGGGTCCCGCGGGAATTCGCTTTTCCGAGCGCCGCATTTCGTGCCAGACTGCGCCGTGCCTTCGACTTCCTCGCTCTGCGTCTCGATTCTCTGCCTGGTGGTGACGACCTTGGGATTCTGCCAGTCACCAACCCTGGTGCCTCCCACGTCCCGTACCGTCGACGAGTCCCGCCTCTCGCTGCTCGTCGGCGACAGGATCGATACCGGGATTCCCGGGCGACCGGTCTCCAATTTCCGCCTCTTCCTGGAATATACCTCGGAGAGTCCGCTCGAACTTCGTCTCGCCGGGCATCCCGTGATCCTGCCGGAGGGCGTCAAAGCCACCGCCGACGTGACCTTCGAGCACGTCCCCGATGCACCTGCCACGATCCACTTCCAGCGCGACGGGGACCTGGAGCCGATGCGGGTCGAGGTTCCGGATACGACGATCTCCCGTGGAGGCGCGACGAGGGAAGTGCGGCCGGGCCGCGATTTCCCGATGAACGGAGCATTCACCCTCGTGGCTCGATTCCACACCACCTCGAAGAGAGGCACCCTGGCGTCCCGTGCCCCGGCCGAGGGGGAGTGGAAACCGAATGGAAAAACGCTCTTCCTCCGGGGCGGCGTGCTCACCTACGACATCGGCTGGGTGGGTGCGATGCGGGGAGGTCCGAACCTGGCGGATGGCGAGGAGCACATCGCGGTGCTTGCGGTGAATGGCGAGGGCCACGCCGATCTCTTCGTCGATGGCGTTTTCGTTGCCGAGAAGGCGGATTTCACCTCCCGGGATGATCCCGGTCACGTCTTCAAGATCGGGAGCACCGCGATCGATTTCGCGGGGGACTTTCGGGACGGCGAGATCCACCAGGTGCTCTATTGGAAGCGCCGGCTCGGTGACGAGGAGATCGAGCGAGTCGGTCTCGGGCAGGCAAGCGAGGTGAACACGCCGGACTTCCACTGGCAACCGGGGGCCGCGGGCAAAGAGCCAGCTGCGGAAAGGGAACTGACGCAATTCGGTGCCGTGCCGGGATTCCCGACCGATATCGTCCTGGAGCCGTCGGGCGACATCACATTCCATCAGGCGTGGATCCAGCCCCTCGAGGAGTCGAACCACGCCGAACTCGTCTCAGGGTGGGATGCGGACTCCCGGGAGAGGGGTGAGGCGATCTACGCCCAGCTCTGCGTGACCTGTCACGGCACGCCGGCGCAGGAGGGGTCGATTCCCCTTTCCCTCAAGTTTCACGACCCGGAAGCGGCGTTTCGCAATGGCAGCGATCCGTTCCGCATGTGGCAGACGCTCACGAAGGGCTACGGGTTGATGACCCCGATGCCCCAGTATTCGACACGGCAGAAATACGACGTCATCCACTATATCCGGGAGGAGTTTCTCGCGAGATCGAACCCCGGCCAGCTCTTCGAGATCGACGCTGCCTACCTCACCGCACTTCCCCGCGGGATGACAGTCGTGGAGGAGGAGGAAGCGGCGGAGCGTCCTCCGCAGTATCGGCTGATGGATTTCGGCAACGTGCTCTTCGGCACCTACCAGGTCGAGCCGGGGCCGATCGACGAGAGTGTGAACATCGCGCAGAAGGGCATCGCGATCCGGCTCGATCCGGGACCGGGAGGCATCTCCCAGGGGAAAGCCTGGGCGATCTACGATCATGACACGATGCGGCTGGCGGCGTTCTACACCGGAAGCGACTTCGTCGACTGGAAGGGCATCGACTTCGACGGGTCCCACGGAACCCACAGGAGCATCGTGGGCGATGTGGTCCTGATGAATCCGGATCAACCCGGGTGGGCCCACCCGGAAACGGGCGAGTGGGAGGCTCCGCGCGTGGTGGGGAAGGACGGGAGAGCGTTCGGCCCGATTCCGCGGGACTGGGCACGCTACCGGGGGATTCATCTCACCGCTGCGGGGCCGGTTCTCGAATACACGGTGGGGAACACCCGCGTCCTGGAGGAACCCTTCGTCTCATTTCCGGAACAGGAGGGAGAAAGGCCCCATCTCCACCGTCGACTCCACATCGACGAGTCCAATCGTCATCACCTCGAGCTCCGCGTCGGCGTGAATAGCAAGACCTTTGTCGCGGGAGACGGGAGCGGGCCCAGGCTCGATACGATGTCGAGTGTCCCGGAGCAATGGACGGTCCTTGTCGATCCGGATCCTCCTGTCTTTCGTCCGCTTCCGCCACCGACCCCGGTGACGACCCAGATCGAGCGAGGCAGCGACGATGGGCCCTTCGCGGTCGACAGTCTCACCGTTCCGGATGCGGATGCCAATCCCCACCAGTCGTGGATGCGGACGAGTGGTTTCGATTTCTATCCGGATGGCACACGCGCCGCGGTCTGCACGTGGATGGGCGATGTCTGGATCGTCGAGGGCATCGACCGCGACGACGGCGAACTGACCTGGAAACGGATCTGCTCGGGCCTGTTTCAACCCCTCGGCTTGAAGATCGTCGACGGCCTGATCCACGTGACCTGCCGGGATCAGCTCGCCCGCCTGCACGACACGAACGGGGACGAGACGATCGATTTCATCGAGTGCGTCAACAACGACCACCAGGTGACCGAGCACTTCCACGAGTTCGCGATGGGGTTGCAGGTCGACGAGGCGGGGAACTTCTACTACGCGAAGAGTGCCCGCCACGCGCTCGACTCCCTCGTGCCGCATCACGGCACCCTCCTGCGGGTCTCGCCGGACGGGGAGAGGACCGACATCCTCGCGACCGGTTTCCGCGCCGCCAACGGGGTCTGCCTGAATCCGGACGGGACCTTCATCGTGACCGACCAGGAGGGGCACTGGAATCCCAAGAACCGGATCAATTGGGTGAATGGCGAGGGACCCGGAGAGTTCTTCGGCAACATCTACGGCTACTCCCCGGTCACCGACACGAGCGACGCCGCGATGAAGGACCCGCTCTGCTGGATCACGAATGCCTTCGATCGTTCACCGTCCGAGTTGCTCTGGGTCCCGGACGGAGCCGCCTGGGGCGACCTGAACGGTTCGTTGCTCAACCTCAGCTACGGCTACGGCAAGATCCACATCGTTCCCCACGAGGAGGTGAATGGGCGCAAGCAGGGAGGCCTGTGCGAACTGCCGGTCCCGCCCTTTCCCACCGGCGTAATGCGGGGTCGCTTCCATCCCGGCAACGGACAGCTCTATGCCTGCGGAATGTTCGCCTGGGCCGGAACCCAGCGGCAGGCGGGGGGATTCTACCGCATTCGCCGGACGGAGCGTCCCGCCTTCGTTCCCACCAAGCTGAACGTCACGGGCACCGGAATTTCCTTCCGCCTGAGCGATCCGGTCGAAGCGGACTCGGTGACACCGGAGAACTTCATCGTCGAGGCATGGGACCTGAATCGAACCAGGAACTACGGGTCGAAGCACCTGAACCAACGCCGATGGAGAGTTGAGGCGGCCCGCCTCGGTGACGAAGGGAGGACGATCGCACTCGATATTCCCGACCTGGAGCCGACCTGGGGCATGTCGATCGAGATGTTTCTGCGGACGCCGGATGGCGACGAAGTCGAGCGTGTCATCCACAATTCGGTGTTCGAACTGCCGTGAGAAATACCAGGGCGAAACGCCGTCGGTGCAACGGGTTCCCGTACTTGCCCATCACGAGGCATGTCGGGCAATCTGGACCTATGCCGGGTCGTGGCTTCATTCTCGCAATCGGTTCGTGGTGCTTTTTCGGAGTCTCGGTTCACGCGGGTCCCGAGTCGCTTCCGCGGTTTCCCGCGGTCGAGCCGGGAGTGCCGACCGTTCCCATGCGGTCTCCCATCCTCGCGTAGAGTTCGACTCCGCGGGAGGATTGTTCGACGAGGTCGTCCGCGGGCGTGAAGACTCCGGCGGAGAAGAGCGTGATCACGAGCGAACCGCCGAGGCGGAAGTAACCCTTCTCGTCTCCTTTCTCCACCGGGGTGCCGGGTTCGGCGGTGGGGACGATGCCGCCGACGTTCGTCGCGCCCACCTCGACGAAGAGGTAGTCCCCCACGGGAGACCCGGAAACCTCGGTGACGGCCCGGCGATTCTGCCAGAGCCGGGCGATCGACTCGCGCAGGGCGATCGGATTCACGGAAAAGAGGGCCCCGTTCACGACCCGGGGCGCGTCCGGAGTGCCGGCGAGCGGGAAGTGAAAGCGGTGGTAGTCGACGGGGCAGAGGCGGGAGAAAATTGCGGTGCCTCCCGCGAATCGTTGGGCGAGAGCGCCGTCACCGAGCAGGGCGGTCAGGTCGAGGCGCTGGCCCTTGGCGTAGATCGTGGTGGTCTGGTCGAGGGGATGCACGAGAGAGTGGCGGCCGTCGGCGGGAAAAATGGCGGCGCCGGGCGCGGGATCGATTGGGCGTGCGTTCGCCGCGAGGCGGCGGTGGAAGAACTCGTTGAAGGTGCGGAACGATTCCACCGGATCGGAGAATTCGGCCGGATCGAGACCGAACTTCTCCAGGAACGGGACGATCTCCCGCCGGGAAGCGGGGCTGTCGGCCCAGGTCCCGTAGAGACGGGAAAACCAGGGGCGTGAAATGGCGGAGCGGAGGCAGAGACGACCGACGGGATGCTCGCAGGTCCAGCGCAGCCATTTTTCGCCGTAAATCGCCTCCTCCCGTTCGGCGCGGACGTAGCGGTCGAAGTAAATGACGGGTGACGGATCGGACACACCATCACCGGTAGCGGAGAGGCGTGAACGGCGCAAGATTCCGCACGACAAACGGATCGCCCGCCTCCAGCGTGCGCACACCATGATGAAAGGCACGACGGTTCTCCTCACCAACGACGACGGCATCGACGCCCCGGGGCTCGACGCCCTTGCCACCGCGGCAGAGCGGATCTTCGACGAGGTCTGGATCGTGGCACCCGCGGAGCAGGCGTCGCAGATCGGGCACCGCGTGACCACCGACGAACCCCTGCGCGCCGTCGAGCACGGGACGCGGCGGTTTTCCGTGGCCGGGACGCCGGCCGACTGTTCACGCGTGGCCCTGAAGCACCTCCTGCCCCGCGAACCCGACTGGGTGTTTTCCGGGGTGAACCACGGGGGAAACCTCGGACGTCACGATTTCGCGATCTCCGGCACCGTCGCGGCGGTGCGGGAAGCCGCCTTCCACGGGGTGCGCGGCGTCGCCTTCTCCCATTATCTGCGCCGGGACCGGGATATGAGGTGGGAAGCGGTGGCGACCGAAGTGGCTCGGGTGTTTTCCCGGATTGCGGACGAGGAACTCGATTCCGGCGAATTCTGGAACGTGAATTTCCCCCACGTCGGACCGCAGGAGCGATCGCCGGATGTGGTCTTCTGCGAGCAGGAGCGCCAGCCACTCGAGGTGATCTTCGAGCCTTCCGACTGCGGTGGGCTCCACTACCGGGGGCGCTATCACGAGAGGCCGCGGGAGGCGGACACGGACGTGGCGGTCTGCTTCGGAGGGGATATTGCGGTGTCGCGGGTGACGATCTGAAGGCGGTGCGGGAGATCGCCGGACGAGCCGGTGGGCCGTTCCTATTCCCGTGCTCCCGCAGGATCGTGGGTTCCGAAGGCGGTCTGCCGCCGGAGGTCTTTCGTCCCGGCTTTCAGACTGGGTGCTTTCCGCCCATCGACCCTCGATCGATTTGCGGCGTTCTGCGATGACCATCTCCTCGGCCTTCCTTCCTTCCTTGACTGTCGTTGACCCAATCGTTTGTTGACCCAATCCTCCGGCTGTGCTTGCCTTCAGGCCGACTGCTTCCTTTCCGATTATGATTCGGTTCGCCCTTGGGATTCTTTTCGCCGTCACTTTCGCCAGTACGAGTTACGCCCAGACGATCACCGTCTGGCAGGGCACTGTCGACGACACGTAGGGCAACGCGTCGAATTGGGACAGTGGAGTTCAGGGCACTACTCCCGGGGACATGGCCCGGTTTTCCGAGGCGGCCACCGCGGTCAACAACCGGACCACGATCGACCTGGGCGGAGCCGGACAGACGACCGGGGGCATCGACTTTTTCGGAGGTCCGGCGAGCTATACCATCGGCCTCACCGGTCAGGAATTGCGGCTCCGGCAGAACGCCGAGATCTTTCTCCGGGCCAATCCAACAAATGACCAGACGATCGAAGCGGACCTGATCCTCGGCGATGGAGGCACGGCCGGTTTCAACGACGAGATCAACATTCGCAACCTCAGCACCACGGCCTCGCTGATCCTCAACGGCAACATCGACACCGGCACCGGAGGTCCGACCCCGGGTGAGACCCAGCGATTGGTCCTCGGGCAGATCAACAAACAGGACAACGAAACCATCACCGTGAATGGAAACATCAACAACACGGGCGCCGCGTCGGGCATCGACATCTTCGTGGCCGGGTCGGACACCACCCTGAGTAGGGACATCCTCGCAGGGAGCAATCAAGTGAAAACCTTTGAGCGCGACGATGCCACTTTCACCGTCAACGGCGACCTCAAGACCGGGCGATTCGAGGTGCGCTACGGGACGGTGAATATCAATGCCAATCAGACTTTTGAGAATAACCTTTTCTTTGGCCAGGGGAACCAGGGAGATGGCGACGCGACGATGAACATCGATTCCGGTGCCACGGTCCACCAGAAGTCTCTGCTCCGGTACATCGCCGACGAAACCACGGCCAACACCGCCTCGATCGATGGGGGAACGCTGCAGATCACGGGTTCGAGCCAGAGTTTCAACATCGATGACAATACCTCGGGATCACTCTTCGATCCGTCTGAGGCGGAGATGACCGTCACGTCGAATATCACCGAAAATGGGGGGCACAATCTGGTCAAAGTCGGCAGCGGGACCCTGAAGCTGGACCCCACCTCGGGCTCGAACTCCTACAATGCTTTGAATATCAATGAGGGACGCGTCCAGATCACGAAAGAGGGAAGTCTGGGCTCACAATTTGGACAGCGGATCGGTTTTGGAACGACCACGGCGACGCTCGAGTATGTGGGAACCGGAAGCTCAATCAACAAGAACTTCACCCTAGGCAACAACAACGCGGCCGGCGATCAGATGGGAAGTGGTGTTTTTCTCGCCAATGGATCCGGGGCTGTCACCTTCACCACGAACAACTTCAATAACCTCCGAAGCGACGTCACCGTCGCCCGGACAGTCACGCTGGGAGGCGCGAACACCGACGATAACACGATCGAGGGCGTCGTTCGCGACCACAACGCAGGAACCGGACTCATCAACCTGGAGAAGGTCGGCACCGGCAAGTGGATCCTCGAGGGCACCAACACCTACACCGGCACCACCGTGGTGAAGGACGGGACGCTCGTTATCGACGGTGACAACACTTCTGCGACCGGCAACATCACCGTCGAGAATGGCGGCACGCTCACCGTGGGCAACAACGGTATTCTCGGCGGCGACCTCACCGTCGACGAGGGCGGAGTCGTCGACGGAACCGGCACCATCAACGGCGCGGTGACCATCTCCGGCGTGCACCGTCCTGGCAACAGTCCCGGCGTGCAGACCTTCGCCGGCGACCTGAACTACGACGGAACCAATCCCACCGTGGAATGGGAACTCACCGACGACGTCGAGGGTTCCGTCATCCAGGGCGGCACGCCCGTCTTCGATCAGATCGATGTCGGTGGCAATCTCAACTTCCTCGCCGGGACCACGCTGGAGCTCGACTTCAATTCCACTGGCTCCGCGGTCGACTGGACCACGGCCTTCTGGGACACCGAGCGGGAGTGGCTCCTCTACGACGTGGCGGGAAGCACCACGGGTTTCTCCAATTTCAGCCTCAGCGTCATCAATTGGGACGACTCCCAGAGCCAGTCCTTCGATACCGAGATTCCCCTCGGCCGCTTCAACCTGCAGCAGCGCGGATCGGACATCTTCCTGACCTTCGCGCCGGTTCCGGAGCCCAGCACCGTGCTCGTGCTCCTCGGTCTGTTTGGATCCGCCCTCTTCCGGCGCGGACGGCGCAGCCTCGCAACCGACGCCAGCGAAGGGTGAGCGTCTTCGCCCGAGCCCTGCCTTGCCAGTTTGCCGGCATGCTCATCGCCGGCTGGTGTGTCCTGTCGCACCCCGGTCCCGCCTGCGCGACTCTCATCGACGAGGACCCCGGGCCCTCCCTGCCGGAGGAGATCGTCGCCCTGAAAGAGGCGGCAGGCGAGGGCGATGTCTCCGCGATGGTCCGGCTTGGCGAGGCCTTCGCCCGGGGCGGTCAGGTGCCCGTGATTCCCGCTGAAGCCGAGCGCTGGCTTCGCCTCGCGATCGCGACGGACCCCGATTCGCAGGAGGCCCTTCATCTTCTCGGGCGATTGTTGGTCGAGACGGGAACGCCGACAGGCGACGTCGATCGAGCGGCCGAAGGGATGCGCCTCCTGAGGCAGCTGAGCGCCACGCACACCTCCAGCCAGGTCGTGCTCGGGTTCTACGCCGCGACCGGACGGTACCGCAGCCGGAGCTACGAGGAGGCGGAGTCCCTTTTCCGTTCGGCGGCCGAGGCGGGAGACCCGGACGGATGGTTCCGGCTCGGATGGCTTTTCTCGGGAGCGGCCGGTTTTCCCGATCGTGTCGATGCGGCTGCCGCCGTCGAGGCGCTCGAGCGCGCGTTTTCCGGGGGCCACATGGAGGCCGGGCGCCTGCTCGTTCGCATGCTCGGACAAGGAACCGGTGTGCCCCGCGACCATGAACGCGCCTTCCGGATCATTTCCGAGGCCTCGGAGCAGGGCAGCGCCGGGGCGGCTTTCCTCCTCGCCCGGCTCTACGCCGACGGTATCGGGACTCCTGCCGATCCGGCGAAATCCCTCGCCTCCTACGAACGATGCGCGGAACTCGGGAACGGAAACGCCTCGATCCAACTCGGACTCATCCACCAGACCGGGAGCGGTGGGATCGAGGGCGCCAACCGCCAGGAGGCGCGCACGTGGTTCGAACGCGCCATCGAACAGGGAGCCGTCCGGGGACACTATCACCTCGCTCTCCTGCTCGATGCGAAGCCCGCCCTTCTCGCTCCCGACCGGCAGCTCGCGGTCGAGCAGCTGTTCGCCGCAGCGAATGCGGGAGTCCTCGAGGCACAGGACCGGCTCGGAAGCTGGTACCGGGACGGGCGGCACGTCTATCCCGACCTCCTCGCGGCACGTGCGTGGTTCGAACGCGCTGCGGGCCAGGGCAGCCCGACATCGATGATCAACCTGGCACTCATGCTCGAGCGGGGACAGGGTGGCGCGCCGGACCTCGCCGCCGCTTTCGCCCTCTACCAGCGCGCGGCGAATGCGGGGCACCCCGTGGCGCATTTCCATCTCGCCCGCCTCTTCGAGGCCGGCATCGGAGGCCAGGTCGATCTCGTTTCGGCCGCGGCTCATCTGTCGGCCTCGGCCGAGGCCGGGCTTCCCCAGGCGGTCCGTTCGCTGCCCGAGTTGTGGGAGCGCCTCGCTTCGCCGCAGCAGGCGGCCGCGGAGGAACGGAAACAGGGGCTCCGCGTCGAGCCCTGGGGCCGACAGGCCGAATAGCCGTCCGGCCCCATCCGTCGGAGGGCGGACCGGCCGGCCACGAGAACTCGCTTCGTTCGCGCGCCCGCCCCCTGGCTTTCCCGTCTTTGCAGGCCCCGCCTCTCCGAGCCTCCCCGGATCACCCCGGATTCGCCCCACTGGAAGCCGCCCTCTCGATTTGCGCTCAACGGCTTCACCGCCGGGGCCTGTATCCTGGGTCGAGTCGGCAGCGCGGTGATCGGTGCGGATTGCGTTGATCCCTGCGCAGAATCTGCGATAATCGCCTCCCGTCCCGTGGCTTCTGTCCGCTGTTTTCCTATGAGTTTTCGCCCTGCCTTTCCCGTGTGCATCGCCTGTATCCTGTTCGCGGGAAGCACGGCATGGGCCGAGCCGCCGGAGCGGCTCGATTTTTCGCAGTTTCCCGGGGAAATCGTCGAGGAGATCGTCGTCCCGATTCCGGCCGAAATTTTCGCGGTCTTGGACAAGCTCGGGGAGCCGGAATGGCATCGCGGCATCGCGCTTCCGGAGGAGAAACGCCCCTTTCGCGAGCGAGGATTCCTCGCCCTCACGTTCGGCTGCGTGGTGGCCGAGGGCTTCGTCGCAGTCCAGGCGAAGAGTGCGGAGGAGATCGAGGAGATCGGACGGCGTGCGCTCGAGCTGGCGGAATCACTGGGCCTTGCCAATGCGGTACGTCCCCACAGTCTCAGCATCATCGAGGCCGCCGAGGCCGGTGATTGGGAACTGGTCCGCAGCGAACTCGACGGCACGCAGCAGACGGTGCGTGAAACCATGGAGAGCCTGCGCGACGAGGACCTCTCCGCTCTCGTGAGCCTGGGAGGATGGCTGCGGGGCACCCATGTTGTGACGGAGTTCATCGTGGAATCCTACAGCGAGGACAAGGCCGAGTTGCTCTACCAGCCCGCCCTGATCGCTCACTTTCGCGAAACACTTGCCGGGCTCACCGGCCCGGAACGAGATGCGCCGAAGATCCGGTTTCTCGCCACCGGGTTGGCCAGGATCGAGGCGATCATCGTGGATGCGCCCCGGATCACCCAGGAGTCCGTCGAGGAAGTGCGAAAGATCAGTCGCGAGATGCTCGAAGAGATATATTTTATACCGCTGGAGCCCGCCGTCGAAGAGGTGTCCGGCTCCTTTTGATCCCGCAGCCACGCATGCTTGCCCGGCCCCAAGTCCGACGATTTCGATCCGCTTCCGCGGGGCGCCTTCTCATGATCGGGGCCCTTTGCCTCGGATCCGCCGGTCTCGTGCGGGCGTTCGTCAACGAGGCGATTTCCTTTGCCCTGGAGGCGGCGACGCCCTACGTCGAACAGGGCTTCGAGGTACGGGAGGACAGTTGGTCGGGCGAGGTGGAACCGGGGCTGCCCCTCCTGGTGAAGCATCAGTTGTTCCGGGGGAACGAATACTGGTTCTGGGCGGGGACGAGCTGGCCCGGGGCTACCGTGCGCGTCGATGCCTTCGACCAGATGGGAGAACCCGTGGGATTGGAGTCGTTCAGTGAGGGCGGGAGGGCCGGTGTGCGGGTGCTGCCGGACCGGACCGGTGTCTACTTCATCCGCGTGATTGCCGATTACGACGAGAGTTCCGACGAAGCGAAAGCCGCCGCCGAGGAACCTGGTCTGGATCCGTCTCTCCTGGAAAAACCGGAGTCTCTCGATTGGGGGCTGACCTACGGCTACCGGTAGCGCGCGCGGTCCGCAGGCAGAACTGGTTTCATGGCGGTAACGACGCTGGATTACGAGAGTCCGCACTTTTTGCACGGTCTCTTCGCCGACGATCTGGGCCTTCTCAAGGAGGCGGGGGAAACCCTGGGCGTGACGATCACGACGCGAGACGCGTGGCTCAGGATCGAGGGGAGGGAGGAGGACGTGGAACGCGCCTGTGCTCTCCTGGAAGATCTCGAGATGGCACGGCGCAAGGGCGGACCGATCACGCGCCAGTCTTTTCGGTATGCCCTGTCGGTGGTGCAGGCGGTCGACCGGGCGGAGTCCGGTGAATCGGACGAGATGCCCCTTTCCGTCGACGAAACCCTGGCGGAATTGACGGAGTATCGCCTCCTCGGGTCGGGGGGGAAACCTCCCGTCTCCCCGCGGACACACAACCAGCTCCGCTACCTGCGCGCGCTGGAGGAAAACGACGTCGTGTTTGGAATCGGACCGGCCGGCACCGGGAAAACCTATCTCGCGATGGCCTATGCGCTCGACCAGCTCAAGAATCGCGAGATCGACCGAATCATGCTGACGAGACCCGCGGTGGAGGCGGGCGAGGCGCTCGGTTTTCTGCCCGGTGCACTCGAGGAAAAGGTGCTGCCCTACCTGAGACCGCTCTATGATGCCCTCAACGACATGCTCGAGCCGTCCGAGGCGCAACGATTCGCGGAGAACAAGCTCATCGAAATCGCCCCGCTCGCCTACATGCGGGGACGTACCCTCAACCGGGCCTGCGTGATTCTCGACGAAGCGCAGAACGCGAGCCGCGAACAGATGCTGATGTTCCTCACCCGGATCGGCGAGCGCTCTCGGTGCATCGTGACCGGTGATCCCTCGCAGATCGATCTTCGACCCCAACGCAAGTCGGGCCTGCTCGAAGCGATGCGACTCCTGCGCGGGGTCGAGGGGGTTCACTTCATCGAATTCGAGCGAAAGGACGTCGTCCGCCATCCGGTGGTGGCACGGATCATCGCGGCCTACGAGAAGGGACGTGAGCGGGAGGAGAAGGAAAGGGAGGAAAAGGCGGAAAAGGCGGAAAAGGCGGGAGAGACCGGTCCCTGACCGGGCGACGGCCGCGGTAGAGCCACGTCGCGGGAGCCCCGGTTCCGCGGCCTTCTCAGTCCACCGGGGCCTGCTGCTCCAGGCAGGCGGTGACTTTTTGCTCGATCGACTCGAGCAGGGTGGGGTCCTTGATCTTCGCTCCAGTGTGGGTGCCGACGAGGTAGAAGCGGTCGATCGCCGCACCGGCCTGGGTGCTGACTCGCGCGTTGAGGACCTCGGCTTCGAGGTGTCCGAGCACGGTGAAGATGTCGTAGAGAAGTCCGATACGGTCGGCCGCCTGTACCTCCATGACGGTGGCGTCCCGGCTGATCTGGTTCGAGAGCAGGACTCGCTGGGGGATGTCGAATCCGGCGGGTTCGGGAGCGAGGACGGAGGGGGCGGCCGCCTTGGCGATGAGGGCCTCGAAATCGACCTCCTCGGCGCCGGCTCCGAACTCGATCTCTAGCATCTCGTGGATCCGGGCGATCTCCCGCTTCGACGTCACCGGTTCGAAGCGAGGCGTGCAGACACGGAAAGTGTCGAGGACGAGATTGTCGCTCCGGACGAAAAGATCGGCGGAGAGGATGTTGATGTTCCGCGCCGCGAGCGTGCCGGCGACCTTGGCGAGAAGGTGATGGCGGTTCCAGCCGACCACCTCGACGAGACTGCATCCCTCGTTGGGACGTGCCTTCCACCGGATCACGGGGACGAGGCTATCGGGCTCGTCGGACGCGAATTTCTCGAGGAAGCGACGAAACAGCTTGATGTGCCGCACGATCTCGGTCGGGGAGCGGTGGGGGAAGTAGCGTTCCGGCATCGTCTCGAAGTGGGCGGTGACTTCCTCCCGAAACTCGTCGCCGAGTTTGGCGGACACCTTCTCCCGAGACTCGTCGACCGGCCGGTTCACGCTCCGGATATACTCGTCGCGATCTGAGAAATACGCGGAGGTGGCCCGGTGCAGCTGCGCCATGAGCGAGGCTTTCCAGTCGTTCCACGCCTCTTCGTTGGTGGCGAGCGAGTCCACGTAGGTGAAGAGGTAAAGTGCCTCCATCCACTGGGGCGAGCGAACCGCCGAGGCGAAACCGGCGACGGTCTCCGGATCCTCGATGTTCTTGGTGGTGGCGGTTCGCCAGAAGGTGAGGTGATGGTCGATCAGGAAGGTGATCAACCGCAGCCGTTCTCCGCGGTAGCGCATGCGGCGGCAGACCTCGGACGCGAGCAGGGCGGAGGCGTCCTCGTGATGGCGCACGCCCTCGGCGCGTCCCGTGTCGTGCATGATCAGCGCGATGTAGAGCGCGACCGGGTCCTCGAAGTCCTGGAAGGTGCGCCGGAAGAATTGTTCCTTGGGGTTTTCGCTGTGGATGAGGGCGTCGAGCTGGTCGATGCAGCGCAGGGTGTGTTCGTCCGCCGAGTAGCGATGGAAGAACTCGTGCTGCACGAGGTCGGTGAGCTGGCCGAACTCGGGAATGTAGCGGCCGAGGAATCCGACGCGGTGCATGCGGCGGAGAATCTGGGCGACCTGGCCCCGGTTGCCGAGGATGGTGTCGAAGGTCTCCCGGTTGGAGCGGTCTCTCCGGAACGTACCGTCGATGCGGGTCCAGTTCTGTTTGAAGAGCCGGCGGATCTCCGGGCTGGTGCGCAGGTGCCGCTGCTGCGAGTAGAGGAAGAAGCGCATCATCCGCCGCGGATCTTCGTGGAAGATGGTGTCGTTCTCCGGGTAGAGCAGTCCCCCCTTCGCCACGAACCCGTCGAAGGTCTCCTCGCGTGGGGCGCGGCGGGCGAGGAAGTTCAGAACGGGAATCGGGGCGGTCTCCTCTCCGCGCACCTCGAGTTCGAAGCTCTGCATCAGGGAGGTGCCGTGGTTGAACAGGTTGCGCGTGTGGCGGTAGTAGTCGCGCATGAACTCCTCGCTCCGTCGAATCACGGTCTCCTGGGGATACCCCAGCTCGGTGCTGACGAGTCCCTGGAGGCGCAGGGTGAGGATGTCGCTCGCCCGTCCCTGCTGACAGTAGTGGAGCTCGTTGCGGACTCGCAGAAGAAACTCGAAGGCATCCTCGATCGCCTCGAATCCCATCCGCGTGAGCCTCCCTTCCTCGACGAGCTCCTCGAGCTCGCGCGACTTGCGCAGAACCCAGAGCACCCAGATCAGGTTGTGGTGGTCGCGCAGGCCGCCGCAGCCCTCCTTCACGTTCGGCTCCTGCAGATGAATCGTGTTTCCGTGTTTCCGGTGCCGGTTGCGGATATCGATGGTGCGCTCCCCGAGGTAGGCTTTTTCCTGACCGCGCAGGCAGTTGTCGAAAAAGGCCTCCTCGAAGCGATCGAACAGTTTCGCGTCGCCCGTGATGTAGCGGGCATCGAGCAGGGTCGTCTTGGTGTGATGGTCGCGATTGGCGAACTTGGTCGCGCCGCGGATGCTGCGCACGGGATAGCTCACGTCGAATCCGAGGTCGAAGAGAGAGGTGGAGATCCGCTGCACCATCTCGCGAACGGCGTCGTGAGACTGTTCCGAACTGCCCGGAATGAGGAACTGCAGGTCGATGTCGCTGCCCGGGCTGAGCTGGCCACGGCCGAACCCCCCGCTGGCGATGAGGGTGACCGGATGCTCGGACTTGGTGCGCTCCGCCGCCCGGCACGCACGTTTCGCCTCCACGAAGAGATCGTTCAGCAAGACATCGATCATGGCGGCGCGCCATTCGGCCGTCTCCAGGCCGGACGCCCCGCTCCGGTGGGCCTCCTTGATCGCCTCTCGCTGGTTCTTCAGGAAAGCCTTGTGCAGGTCGATCGAAACGCCCCCCGGATAGTCGCCGCTCGCGCGCAGATCGTGCAGCGCCGTCGCTGCCCTTTCCGCGGCGGCGGGAAAGTGTTTCGCTTCGACCATGGACCTGCAACTTATCCGTCACCTCGTCGAAAGCGAAAATAATTTGCGGGGTCCGGAAGACTGATGCCTGTTTTCGATGCAATCATCACCGTGGACAACATGAACACCCACCGTCTCTCTGCCTTCCTGGCCGTCTTCGCGTTTGCCGCCGTTTCCGGAAGGGGCGAGGAAACGATCACCCGCATCGCGCTCGGATCCTGCGCGAACCAGAATCGCGACCAACCGGTCTGGGAGGCGATCGCGGCGGAGGATCCCCAACTGTTTCTCTTTCTGGGGGACAACGTCTACGCCGATACGGAGGACCGGGACGAGATGCGGGCGGCCTAT
>Ga0180430_10000509_pt1 | contig 41975 bp, 45 predicted proteins | sample SS_ome_9_FD_132999 | JGI IMG/M metagenome (GOLD analysis project Ga0180430, IMG submission 132999) | Hypersaline lake sediment archaeal communities from the Salton Sea, California, USA - SS_1_S_2 metaG | ecosystem: Environmental > Aquatic > Non-marine Saline and Alkaline > Hypersaline >...
AGAGAGTGTACCGATGGTGGTATTAGGAGGATTCGCCGAAATTACCAAAAATAGTGTCACGGTACTGGCTGATGCGGCTGAGAAGGTTGAAGAAATCATTGAAGAAAGAGTTGAGGAGGCCAAAAAGAAAGCGGAGGAGCTACTCGGACAAAAAATATCCGATCGCAAAGAGTACGCAGCCTTAACCGCTCAAATCGAGCGAGAAATGGCCCGTTTAAAAGTATCCCAGAAATACCGATCAAAAAAGAGACGTATGTCTTAAAATATTGTGCGACTATTAAAATTAATTATAATATTGTCATCCCGGTCCGCCCGGGATCCTAAAAAATACAATTAACATTAATAAAACATATTTATGAAAACCTACTCCTACGAAAACTTCCATGATGTCGATGCCGCTGTTATTTTTTGCGTTGACCCCCGATTCTGGGCCCAGACCCAGCAGTTTGTCAAAGAAGAACTGGGTATCGAAAAATATGATCCCTACACCTATCCGGGTGGCCCGCTATGTCTATTGCGCGAGGACAGCCAGGAACTATATTATGGCTTGATAAAAGCTGCATCAATTGAGCTTCATAGCGCCAAAAAGATTATTTTAATCAGCCACGCCATGTGCGGCGGCTATCGATTGATGGAAGGTGTTCAGGGCGAAGAAGCGATTGTGCGACAAACAGCTGACCTCGAGAAAATCACCAATGACCTCAAAGAGAGATTTCCGGGAGTGGAGGTCGAATCATATTTTCTTAAAACCATTTCCGACACCGAACTAACCTTCGAAAAACTTTAACCCTACATACGACGCACAATAAATTCATTCGATAGAGACACTCCCTCCGACGGGTGTCTCTTTTTATAACCTTGCTTATTAACAGGCATTCTGCTATCATCTATCCAGAAATTTTAAAAACCAAAAAGGAGCGTGATCATTCATGCAACGTATAATTTGTACCACTCTGGAAGTCGATCCCGATACAGATGTTTTTCACATTCTCAATGTCGAGGATTCCAAGTTAGCCTGTTTAACTAATGATCCGAAGCAGCCAACCAAATGGATTGCCGAAATCAGAGGGTCGTTTATGGCTTGTAGCTCAGAAAACAAGCTTGATGAGTTTCAGTTGAAGCTGTATGAAAACACTTTAGTCGTTTTTAATGAAAGCTGTGACGAAGTCTATGGTTTCAATCCATTGACCGGTCGGCCGGTTTTTTTCTTCTTCGGATCAGACAAGCCTACGCAATTAACCATAATTCACCAGAAATACAACCCGGAAATCGATGAATATGATGAAACACTATACATAGCTGACGACCTCAACCGGCCAGTTGTTAAAAATCAAACCGACACATAAACCAAATCAAAAACCGGGAAATTATTTCCCGGTTTTGCATATTATGAACAACAAAAACTTGCACAAATAGCGTAAAAAGGCTATATTAAACCAGACAAAATAACTTATTTATTTTTTAATAAAGAAAATGAAAAAAATCTTATCTTTCTTGTTTTTAGTAATTTTCGCCGTTTCCAGTTTCGCTCTGCCGGTCAACGCTCAAGCGGCCGGACAATATGATTATCGCATCGCCGACAAATCACCGGATGCCAGTATTAAAGCGGGTGAATCTATTATTCTTTGGACCATCCTAGAAAACACCGGGTGGGCCAATTGGGACTCGGAAAACTCTCCCCACCCCATTCGTTTGGGAACTATTAATCCCCAAGATAACGCCAGTATGTTCCGATATGGGGAAAAGTGGTTGTCGGACAACCGAGTCCGGGCCACCGAAAGGAATGGCAATCTCTGGGACTTTGGTTTTCATATCCAGGCCCCTTCATACCTTTCATCCGGAATGTACACCCAGTGTTTTCAGCCGGTGTTAGAGAATAAAACTTGGATTTACGGCGAGGAAATCTGCTGGAATATCTATGTAGAAGGGCAGGTTAAGAACTACCATGCCGTTCCGGTTGATGAATATGTTGACGTTAAGATTTATCAGGGAGAAGAGAAAGAAGTTGAGTTTGCCGCCAAGAATACCGGCAACCAGACCTGGTACCAGTCCGGCAGTTTTCCGGTGCATCTGGGCACAATCAACCCGCAAGACAGATCCAGCGAGTTTTACCACTCGAGCTGGCTAAATTTTAATCGACCGGCCGCACTTCACGAAAGCAGTGTGCCGCCCGGCGCCACCGGACATTTTAAATTTACCATCGCCGCGGCTGACAACTTGGCCGATCACATGTATTACGAAAAATTCTGGCTTGTAGCCGAAAATCTGCAATGGTTTGACGAAAACTATACCCTGGTTGGGGCCATTCCCTTTACCCTTTCTGTTGATGTTATTAGTAATGACGATCCCGATCCCGACGATCCTGATGATGACAAAGAATTCAGTCAAAAATATTCCAATATCGACGTCACCGAAGAAAAAATTGACGCCGACGGTGACGATGAATCGCAAATCGAAGTAGAGTTGCGCGATAAAAACGACAACCCCATTGAATACGTCTGGGTTGATTTAATCGGAAAAGAAATCGATCCTTTTGACCGTGATGAAAGTTATTTTGACTACACCATTCGCACCGATGAAGACGGTATCGCTACTTATGATTTCTCCACCCGCACCGTAGCCGACTACGAATTCACCTTCGCTTACAACGGAGAAGAGTCAGACGATTCGGTCATGATTAAATCATACGACGAGGACGAGGACGAGGATAAAGATTTCAGCGACAAGTTTTCCAAGATTAGCATTAACAAATCTTACATCGAGCCGGATGGCGACGAAGAGGCTCGAATCGAGATCCGCGTCCGTGACCACGACGACGACCCGATTGAAAATGAAGATATTGATTTAATTATTCTGGAGCGGGAAACTGATGAAAATGACTGGTATGAGTCTGACCGCCGACTAGAAACCGACTCCCGCGGGGAAGCCGATTGGGATTTCTCCACCAGCCGGGAAGCTGACTACTGGTTTACTTTTGAGTATAACGGTGACCGCTTCCGCGATTGGGTGGAACTAAGTTCTTATGAAGATGACGACGATGATGATAACAATGATTTTGATCCCGATAACTCCTATATCGAAGCCAACCGCAGCCGAGCCAAGGCCAATGATAGTGACTACATTCTAATCGAAATCGGGGTTCACGATGAAGATGACGAACCGATGGAGGATGAGGAAGTGATTATCTATGGTGAAGAGTGTGACATCGACGGCTCTGATTGTGACGATTTTGATGATATTGTTACCTATACCGACAGCTCCGGCGTGGTTGAGTATAAATTCCGCCACCATCGCGAGGCTGAATTTGAAATCACTTACGAAGTGGACGGCGAACGCAGCCGTCAGTACGTCACCATCGAGTTTTACGAAGACGATGATGACGACGATTATGACACTGATAATGAATATGACGTGCCGGTTTTATCCTTAAGTTATATCCCGCTCGATAACCGCGAAGATGTCGATGTCGATTTGATGGAGTATTGGGATGATGAAGATCTCTACGATCTGGAAGATCATATTGATGAAGCCAATAAAGATCTAATTCGATATCTAGAAATGGGTAGTGAGTATCACGGTTATGATGACTCTTGGGCCGATATCGGTTTAGACTATTATCTGGTTGACGAAATCCAAATCGAAGACGAATTGCCCGAGTCGGACCGCTTCCAGTGGCCGGGCACTAATGATGCCATGGTAGATTATTTTGAGGTGCTTGAAGACGAAATTGATATCTGCGACTACGTTGATAATGATGGCGTTAAGGAAGTCTGGCTGTGGAGCTACTATCCGCGTTCAGACGAACCGATGAGTTGGGAATCAAACATGTCGATGGGTTATGACATTGAGGGGCAATGGAACTACACTACCTACGGCAATGTCTCTAACAGTGAAGAGGAAAAAGATATGCCGATTTGTGACAACACTTATACCTTATTCACCCACTACTACGGCAAGGACCTAGGCGAATCACTGGCTAGTCACACTCGTCAAATGGAAGCCGTCTTTAACTACGTCGATGATCGCCGGGACACCTCCGCTTCTGATTGGGAAGATCTGCTCTTCTGGGGTAAATGGGTGGGCAGTGACTACACTAATGAAATTATTCGTCCGGGATGTGGCTCGACCGATTACGCTCCCAACGGTAACTCCGCTTTCGAGTATGATAATCACGATGAAGTGCTATCTGACTGTGAATACTGGGATCCAGACGGGGGTGACGAAAATTACATATCTTGTGAAACCTGGGGCGGCTCCGGTTGTGACAAATACGAAGAAGACGGTGACAATGTCGCCTATCTCGTCTGGTGGATGCAAAATCTGCCCGGCCGCGACAACGACGTCTATGATGACGATGAAAAAATTAAGAACTGGTGGGATTTCATTGGTGACTTTCAAAGCGCCATCGGTGACCGCGATTTGACGTATTAATAATAAGTCATTTTCGATTTTCGCGTAGAGACGACCCGACGGGCCGTCTCTACTTTATTTAACCCTTGCCAATCATTATCGCCTGAATTAAAATTAAACCCATAGCTGGAAAAATTTTCCGGCTAGGACTTTAATATTCAAAGGAGGACAGTGTTAATGGTAGGAGGATGTCATTTTCGACCGCAAAAGAAAGCTCTGTTAGTCACTTGTTTCGATCCCCGCTATCAACCGGGCATAACTGCACATTTTGAAGAAAAATATCGATTGACCACCATGTCGGTGGCGGGCGGCCCAATCAGATTAGTGGAAGAAAAAAGAAACAACCGCTGGTATTTGTATCTCGATATCAAAGAAGTCGCGATAGAGGAACTAGGAGTGGAAGTCATAATATTGGCCGGTCATAAGGATTGTAAATATATCCAAAAATACAATAAAATCGATTCTAAGGAAGCTGACCAAGCCTCAATCAATCTGGTTCGAGAAGCCGGTCAAATAATTAATAACCTGAAGAAGGAGATGTCGATAGTAATAGAAATAATAACTTACATGTGTCGTTTTGATGAAGACATTTTAGTCCCCGAATTAATCACTTAAAAACAAAAACCGCCCCGCTTGACGTCAAGCGGGGCACAATTTTATTTTAAATCCGTTTCCATGAGAAACGCCTTCATAAAATCAATCAAATTGTTGATTTGATAAGGCTTGATAAGATATTTAAATTCATGCTCTTCATCGAAAATCGGATAATGCTCCACCTGCAAATTACCGATTCCCAGCATAATCTCCAGGGGTAAATCAGGAATCATCTTGGTCGGCTCTTGGAAATGTTCATTCATAAATCTAATAATTCCCAGCTGCGGATTTGGCAATCGCAACAAATCCAGCCAATCAGCGTGAACAAAGTTCATTATCTCTAAAACCGTCAAATCCCCAACCGGATTAATGTCCTTAATTGATTGCAGTACCCCGCATTCTGTAATAACTAATTTATCAATCTCAAAATACGGGATTTTTTCCGACCGATCCAGGCAATCTAGATCCTCCTCATAGCCCAGATCAATCATTTCCTGTCTGATATCCTCGCTCATCAATTCTTCACTCCTTCCAGCGACCGCCGCATCCATTCCTTTTTAAAGTACTTGACCAAATCATTAATCTCGTAAGGAATTTTCACCGGGGGCATATGTCCTCCAGACACTGACTTCAGTTTAGTAATGTTGCCAAAAAGTGGATTACGCACCAATACCATATCGTGATATTTATGCCTTGTTTTGGTCCCATAGTGATAAAATTTTACATCCGAAATTCGCGCCAGCCAATGAGTGACATGCTCAAATGGTAAATTTAACCACAAGTTGGCCGGATTCAGAATCTCATCAATATAAACCAAGGGGTGCATTTTGGTCCCATCAGTGTCATATTTAATCACGAAATCATTTTCATAATTAAGATATATATCCGCCTCTGTCAGTGCGTTAATAGTAATGGTTTTGTCCAACCAAAAATCTATCCGGCCGGTGTAGCCCATCTGCCGGAAATTCTGTTCCAATACTTTCATTTATCTTCCCCCTTAAATAATGTTTTAAATTACGCCAGTCACCAGCTTATCTCGGCAATCAAATGATACGCCAAAAAAACCCTTATATCAAGAATAAGAGCCCAGAAAATTTATAATTATTTTTCCTGATAATCAAACTCTATTTGCAATAAGTCGGCCATCTGTTGACCAATCATTTTGGCTGTTTCAATCTCATTAAGTGCTATCTGATTACCAATAAAAAACTCCTCTTTACTACTGTAAGCCCAGAATAAGGCTTTCGGTCGCCGACCGGAATACTTAACCAGCACTATCCGGCGGATATTGACTGTACTTCTGATGGTGACCGGATTATTTACGTATAGAATATCGGTTTGGGTAATTCTTTTTTGACTGCCATCAATCTCCACTCTGGCCGGATGATGCAGCCAGACGAAAACATACGTAATCAAAAGGTATATAAACAGGTAGATAAAGATAGTGTTGTAGCCAAGCGTATCCAAATCGGTAAATAGCCACAGATATATCGGCAGAGTTATTAAAAACACACCCACTATCCACATCCGACCTGGAAAATGCACAATTAGCTTGCCACCTTCTTTTTCCGATCTTAACTTACTCATCCCATTGGCTCCATCTTAAGACTTTGACAATATCACGCCGCCCGCCGAAATCCCAGCCGTGTTTAACAATTTTTTTCAGCTTCCACGAATTAGATATGGCCTTGTTATCGCCGGCGTAAAAACCGACGTGACCATGGGTGAATCCTTCCGTTTTCCGCTCCCATTCAATCACATCACCTTCCTGGATATCGGCTTTATCCACCTCTTCCCAGCCCAGCTCGATTAAATTCTTCATCACCCCATCCACCGTGGCGCGTCGCTGATCAATCAGGTCAAATATTTTCAGCACCCATGAAACATACAGAGCGCAACTTAACTCCCCGCCTTTAGTCAAATTTTTCACCTCACCGTCATCATATTCCGCCCACAGGTCGCGAAACATCTGGGAGCCGATCGAATTGTTGATAGCCGATAGGTAGGTTTTCTTTTTTAATACTTTAAAATCACTCATAAATATTTTTAATCATATATAATTAAACTATATGGTTAAATTGTAGAATTGTAAAATTGAACACGGGCTGCTAATGAATATCCAACAATTTTTTAATTTCTCAGTTTTACAATTTAAATATCTACATGAAAACAAGCGAATTAAAGAATTACTTTTGGGATCTGTTTAAACTGCCATCCGACCAGGACTACGACGACGAAAACTATGGTTTTAATAATTATATCGAAAAAGACGTAGAAACCATTGGTTATGCGGTTAATCTGAATGAGGAAGTCATCAATCTGGCGACCGAAGCTAAAGTCGATATGATTTTAACTCATCACAATGTCTGGGACTATATGGGAGAGTTAAAACCATACTGTCTGGATGAGCTAAAGCGACGAGATTTAATCCATTTCTTTGTCCACCTGCCGCTTGATGATATTGATTTTGGCACCAATGCCATTATTTTTCGCGGGCTGGGAGTGACGGCTGATCCTAAACCGGACTGTGAAAAAGGTTATTACTGCCGGCGCGTGGGTTCTTTGGTCAAGCCGACACCATTAGTAGAACTGGTTGCCAAATTGGAAAAAATCGTTGAACAACCGGTTGATTACTGGAACTTCTCCGGTCAGGATGTAAAAAAGATTGGCTTGGTGGCCGGCGGCGGTGAGTGGACCACCAATGTCGAAGACATGCGCTCGCAAGATGTCGATACCTACATCACCGGAGAAACTAATATGTTCACCCTACAAGTGGCCCGATTCTACAAAATTAACATTATTGACTGTACTCACACCATGAGTGAATATCCCGGTATCAAGTCTCTCGCCCAGCGAATCGAGAATGATAATCCCGACCTAAATATTGTGCGACTACCAGAAACGAATGTTGAAATACCGGAAAATAGAAGATAGTTTAAATTATTAAAATATTTTGGAGTTATTATGACCATCGATCTAAACTACTGGGCAGTTATAGCCGCCGCTATCACTCCCATGATTATCGGCACCATATGGTATTCTGAAGCCGTGCTTGGAAAACCCTGGATGAAAATAGCCGGTCTTAAAGAGATGAAACCCAGTATCAGCGTCATGATTTTTGGTTTTATGGTTTCATTATTAATGGCCTACGTGCTGGCTTATGTGGTTAAATACATGGGCGCGACTGACTGGATTGGCGGCGCTAAGGCTGGTGCGCTGATGTGGATCGGATTTGTGGCTACTGTGTTTATCAATCAGATAATCTGGGAGAAGAAGCCAGTTCAATGGCTCTATGTTGGCGCCGGCGCCCCTTTGATTAATTTGATTATCATGGGCATCATCCTGGCCGTTTGGCAATAGTCATAAATTTTTTGCGCCACAATTGCATCATATTAATATTAGATGTAATATGAAAAAGTATTACTTTTCTTACTATTCATGGAAAATATAATTACAGTAAACAATTTAGTTAAGCACTTTGGTCAACTTAAGGCGGTTGATGATATCACCTTTGCGGTAAAGAAGGGAGAGCGGTTTGCTTTTCTCGGACCGAATGGAGCCGGCAAATCTACTACCATAAAAATTTTGACTACTTTGCTGAGTCCTGATAGTGGTGAAATGAAGCTCAATGGATTTAACCCCATTAGCGAACAAGATAAAGTTCGTCAATCGTTTGGTATAGTCTTCCAGGATCCTAGTTTGGATATTGAGCTAACTGCTTGCGAAAACATGACTTACCATGCCGTTCTATATGGTGTCCCCAGAGAGGTGCGCGATCAGCGCACCAAAGAACTGTTAGATATAGTCGATCTATGGAATCGGCGTCACGATTTGGTTAAAACTTTTTCCGGTGGGATGAAGCGACGATTGGAAATCGCCCGTGGATTACTGCATCATCCAAAAATTTTCTTTCTTGACGAACCAACGCTTGGCCTGGACCCACAAACCCGCAATCAAATCTGGGAATATATCCGTAATCTGAATCAAAAAGAACAAACCACCATTTTCTTTACCACCCACTACATGGAAGAGGCGGCTAAAAACGCCGACCGGATTGCCATTATTGATAACGGTAAAATTATTATTGCCGGTACTTTGAAACAATTGCTAGAAAAAACGAATACTCAGGACCTGGAGACAGCGTTCCTAAAGTTGACCGGTCGAGAAATTCGGGAAGAAGGCGCCGGATCACTTGATCGGGCTCGTCAAAGCATGCAAATAAGGCGAGGGAGGTAAATATGAATGCCATTTACATATTATGGTTGAGACAACTCAAGCGCTACTGGCGGGCACGGTCTCGCATCATTGGTGCATTGGCCAACCCGTTGTTGTTTCTGATTGCCTTCGGTTTTGGTTTTGGGCCAATTTTTGAACGGGCTGGAGGCGGGGACTATATAAATTTTCTCACTCCCGGCATCATAGCCCAATCAATCCTCTTCACAAGCATCTTTACCGGTATAGAAATAATCTATGACAAACAATTTGGTTTTCTAAAAGAGATACTGGTCGCTCCGGTTAGTCGGATAAATATCATGCTCGGGCGTACTTGGGGAGGGGCCACCATCGCAGTAGTCCAAGGCATTATTGTCTTGTTGTTAACATTTGTTGTCGGATTTCAGCTCAACACCATCCTTGGCATCTTGCCAGCCATATTGATTATGGCGCTCACCGCCACTTTGTTTGCTGCGATTGGCACAACGATTGCTTCATTAATGGACGACATGCAGGGATTTCAGCTCATCATGAACTTCTTTATTTTGCCGACATTCTTTTTGTCCGGTGCATTGTTCCCTCTGGATGATTTCCCCACCGCTTTAAAAATCGTAGCGGCTATTAACCCACTATCATATGCAGTCGATGCATTACGGTACTTCCTGGTTGGTACGACCTATTTTGGTATCAATATTGATATAATGGTGCTAGCAATCGTCACGGTTATCGCGGTTTCTACCGGGGCATATTTCTTTAGAAAAATTCAAATTAAATAATGCGAACCAATCCTTCCGCCCAAGAAATCATAGAATATTTTGCCAATTGGGATCTCGATGCTGAATCGAGAGAGTACATTAATGCCCACGCCTGGAGATATCAATATCTGCTCGAAGAAATCGACGAGCTAATCCAAAACAATCAAATTACTAATATCCTCGATATCGGCTGTGCTTACCAGACAGAACTACTCCGACAAATATATCCTGAACTTATTGTTGATACTCTTGGTTTCGAAGATGTTCGATTCAAAACTAGACATATCGACAAACATATTGAGTATGATCTCAATCAAGCTCAAAACAAACAGTATCCCCAAATTGGCAAATACGATCTGGTCATCATGGCCGAGGTAATTGAACATCTCTACACCGCGCCATCCCTAATATTCGACTTTATGTACCACATTATCGCACCAGCAGGATTTTTAATCATCCAGACTCCCAACGCCGTTGGTCTACCCAAGCGACTAAAGATGTTAATTGGTAAACACCCTTTTGAAATGCTGCGTGAAGACATGAAAAATCCCGGTCACTACCGGGAATACACCCTGTCAGAATTGATTCAAATCGGAGCCGACCAGCGCTTCCAGGTCATATCATCAAGTATTAAAAACGACTTTCGCTCTCACACCACCAGTAACAATCTTTATAATTTTGTCAGCCATATTCTCCCCGCCTCACTAAAACGCGGCATTACCATCACCTATAAAAAAATCTAAACAAAACCTGAGTTTTGTTTAGATTAAAATGCATTAAGTAGATTAATCTCTACTCTTTTTTAGATAGTGCCATAATTAGCATAGCCACAGCCGAAACACCGACTAATGAATATACTACACGAGAAATAGTAGTCATTTCACCGAACAGTGCGGCCACCAAGTCAAAGTCGAGCAAGCCGACTAAGCCCCAGTTAAGACCACCCACTACTACCAGTATTAGCACAACCCATTGTAAGGGTCCCATCTTCATACTTGCCTCCTATTATTTTTTAACATCGACCTAATACAATCTAAATTAAATATACCATATTTGAAATTAGAATAGGATTAAAAAATACTACCTTTCCCCGTTACAGGTATCTGGATCCCACAGCCCAGCTCGCTCCAATTTGGCTATCTCCTCGGCAATTTTAAAACCCCACTGATATTTGTAGGGGTTGTCATGAGTGTGTTCAAAGGCATATCCCTCCTCAATCATTAATTTATTGAGGTTGGTATCATCAAGCCAGATATAGCGTAGCGACCGATCGTAGTGATCGGTGTCACCTTGGGTAAAGTCATCTTCTAAAGTCACCTCTTCACCTTCGAACTGCTTGAGAAAATTGGTCGCCTCCTGGCCAAAACACTCCACCGTTTTGCGCGGGTCGCTGGTTTCCGGAGTATCAATTCCTATCATCCGCACTTTTTCCTCTTCATCACCAATCCGGACGTAAACGGTGTCACCATCCACCACCCTCTCCAATACCGCTATCTCACCCTCATCTCGGAAATAATTATTTGCCCCGAGTCCAGCGATAATGGCGAAGATAATGACATAAATAATTTTGACCGCAATTGCTTCCATGCGTTCATTATACATCTCAATCCAAGGGTATTGACATGTGACAAAGAAGTAATTACAATCTTGATATTCTGAACATTGATAAAAAGGAGGTAAAAAAATGGCCAAGAAAACCGGTCTTAGCAAAAGGATTCCCACGCCTGATATGTGTTTAGTGTCGAAGGGCGGTCCTTTCGCCGGAGTCTGGCAGAATGATATCATTTTTGTCGAATGTGGAGTCGAATTGCCCAACCTTAACCATCAGGACAATAATGGCGACACCCCTCTACATCTGGCGGTTAAAAATCAAAATTTTGAAATAATTAAATTTTTAGTCGAGCATGGCGCCGATCTGTCAATCAAAAATGAACAAAACCAAACTCCCGATGAGCTAGCTGCCCAGTTGGAAAATAATAAAATTACAAACTTCCTAAAACAATTTTAAAAAACAAAAAAAGCGCCCTGCACAATGTCTGGCGCTTTTTTATTTATCTTTGAACTAATTGCGTACAATCACATCAAACACCCAATGCTGATGGCGGCCAAGCGGCGGATGATCATCAGGGAGACTAATATGGTTTAGTTCTAAAATCTGATAGTCAGACAACCATTGTCTGATTTCTATTTCCGTAAAGAAATGCATTTGTCTTCCCTTAATAATATAGTCATTGCTGAGATGTTTTGTTTTGAAATTTTTACCCGCAATTTCCTTGGTGCTGAAAACCCGAAAATAAAATATCCCAGCCGGATTGAGCCAATCCTTAATTTTGGTAAATACTTTGTCCAGACTCTCTGAATTAATGAAATGAAGAATATTTAAAGCGATTATTAAGTCGTATTTATTGTTAGTTGTGAATGACTCAATATTGGTATTAAAAAAATTAATCGATTGCCCTTCTTCCAACGGCATGGTTTTAATTAATTTTTCGTTATCGGCTACCACGTCAATTGCATCCACATCATTAAACCCGTTTGTTAACAGAAATAAACTATTGGCGCCAGCCCCGCAGCCGACATCCAGCGCCCGCCTTTTTTGTTCGCACAAACCCAACATCTCGATCAGTTTTGTGTTAACCGTCCGGCCCCAAATTTGTTTCATTTTTCTCCTTTTTGTGCAAATTAAAAAACAACTCACGTTGTTATGTTAAAAAAATATTGAATGGGTGGTGGGGGAGTCGAACCCGCGACCTCCTCGGTGTAAACGAGGCGCTCTAACCAACTGAGCTAACCACCCTCGTCGGAACTATTCCTCCCCGCTTCCTCCGACAAGCTCGCTCTAACGAGCGCCTATCGGAGTACGCTTGAGTCGGATTGTTCCTCCTCTACCCCAAAAATTTCTCCGACAATTTTAGGGACCCCCAGTTGAAAATAAAATTTCTGCCCGCAGATTTCAAACACTAACTATATTAGCATTATCAGATATCAATATCAATCAATCTCCCCCAGAAATCGCGCTAACCCCTTCGCCAGCTTCTTAATAGCCTTTTCATCACTCCCTTCAATCTCCAAATGATCGCCCATGTCTTCCCGGTCCCAACGGTCAACCGTAACGGTTAATCCATCAATGTCAAACATATGCCTGATTTTACTCTTCTCATTTATTAATTCCAAACCGACTATCTGCAGGAAATTGGTATAGAATTCTTTATTATCGATTGAGACCGAATGTTCATCACATTTTTTTAACCCATCCTTATGCATAAAATTGTGTTTGTAGGTCAGCCTCTTCTCCTGATTACCACCAACCTCAATCTCCTCAATCCGCACATAAAAAGACTTATCCGTCGGCGATTCAAAATAGGTCATAGTAATTTTTTGCACCAACTCTTGACCGTCGGCGCACTTTCTCAAATCGGCCAACAGCCCATCGGTGTCTTTGATTTTGTAGTTGATTTCCAGTTCCGTTTGTTTCATTTGACCTTTCTTATTGGCGCAATTGAGGCGGCCAAACTTTTGACTCCTTGACCGGCAAACGCCACTTTTATTATCCCTCCCTGTACCTGCACAATCCGGCCCTCGCCAAACTTCTCATGAATAATCAAATCTCCAGAGCGGAAGTCACCGTTATTCTCATCCAGCACAATTTTCTCACTCGGTTTGGTAAATTTGGTCTTGCGGGTGCTGCCCGGCTCCTGACCATCAATTAAATTTACCAATTTTGGCGGAATATCTTCAATAAATCGCGAAGGCATATTGGCATAGACGCTACCAAAGATATGGCGGGTCTGGGTACAGATTAAATACAAGTGCTGTTTGGCCCGGGTCAATCCAACATAACAGAGCCGGCGCTCCTCCGCCATTTCTTTCTCCTCTGTCAAAGCTGAAGAGTGGGGGAATAAATTTTCCTCCATACCGGCCAAAAATACCACCGGAAATTCCAGGCCTTTAGCACTATGCAGCGTCATCATGGTAATTGCATTTTCATTGACATTGTAATTGTCGATATCAGTAATCAGGGCCACCTCCTCCAAAAACAGTTTGATACCTTCCTCGGCCGGATAGATTTCATATTTTTTTAGTACCGTCGTTAATTCGTTAATATTTTCCATCCGAGTTTCATTCTCAATCGAACCGTCTTTCAACATCTCCTCATAACCCGATTTTTTTAAGACTGTTAAGAGCAGTTCGGTCGCATTCAGGTCTTCCATTAACTTACGGCAGTCTAAAATTATATTTTGAAATGCTGCTAGCGAATTTATCGCCCGTCGATTCAGGTGATTCTCGGCTACGTCGTAGATGGCACTGTCTTCAATGCCGATTTGCTCAATTACCTCCCACATATTCAGTGAGTATTCTTTGCTTAAAGTGGCCAACACCTCTACCGTCTTCTTGGAAATGCCTCGCGGCGGTACATTTATAATCCTCTGCAAACTTAAGTCATCAGCCGTATTTACCAGAATTTTCATCCATGCTAAAGCATCTTTAATTTCCTTACGCTCATAGAATTTGACACCCCCGATAATCCGATAGGGGATGTTATAGCGCAAAAATATTTCTTCCAGAGAGCGAGATTGGGCATTGGTTCGGTAAAGCACCGCAAAATTATTATATTTATATTTTTTGGTGCTAATCAGGCGATTGATTTCTTTGACGATAAACTTGCCCTCATCTTTTTCCGTCAGCGCCCGGTAAACCGAAACTTTGGCGCCGGCCTTATTTTTGGTCCATAATTTTTTCTTTTTTTGGCGCTTGTTTTTGGCGATTACCGCGTTAGCCGCTTCCAGAATATTCTGAGTGGAACGATAATTTTGCTCCAGTTTAATCACTTTCGCCTGGTCAAAATCTTTTTCAAATTCAAGGATATTGCGAATGGTAGCTCCCCGCCAGGAATAAATTGATTGAGCATCGTCGCCGACCACACAAATATTATCATAGTCATTGACCAGTAGCGTCACCAGCATATATTGAGCATAATTGGTGTCCTGATATTCATCAATGAAAATGTATTTAAATTTCTGACGGTATTCACTGCGGATGTCCGGATGCTCCTCCAGCAGTTTCACCGTCAGACCAATCAAATCATCGAAATCAACTGCATTGTTGTTTTTCAGCGTCCGCTCATACTCCAGAAAAACATCGGCCACCACCCCGCCGAAAGGAGTATTGTGGGCATTTTGTTGATAAAGTTCGGCGTCAAACAGTTCGTTCTTGGCCGAAGAGATGTGTGATTTTACCGCTTTGGGCGCATATTGACGATGATCAATGTGCAGCTCCTTCATAATTCTTTTAATTACCGTCAGTTGGTCGTCACTGTCATAAATCACAAATCCTTTTTTATAACCAAGTCGATCGATATATTTGCGCAAAATCTTTACACAGACCGAATGGAACGTACCCACCCAGGGCAAAAATCGCTCCACTTCATTTTCGTCAAACTTTCCGTAGAGCAGGGTATAGATCCGTTTTTTCATCTCCGCCGCCGCTTTGTTGGTAAAAGTCACCGCCAGCAATTCATATGGACTGATTTTCTTTTCTTTCACAATATAGGCGATACGATGAGTAAGAGTTTTGGTCTTGCCCGAACCGGCTCCGGCCAATATTAACAGCGGCCCTTCCGTATGACTGGCCGCCTCTCTTTGCTTGGTATTAAGATCTTTAAGAATTGGATTCATGAATGAAATGTCAAATGTAATATGTCAAATGTCAAAACTAAGTAATCACTGCACGTCGAGTAAAATTAATAATATTATCATCCTCCTTGCCCGCCTTTGGAGGGGAGTCGATCCGCCTGGGCGGACGACATTGGGGGTCTAATCACTACAACTTCTCTTTGATTTGCACAAAGTCGGCAATTAGTTTTAGCATCTTGGCATGATCGTCGAAGTCGTAGTCAGTCACTAATATCACCTGATTCAAGTCCGTAAATTCGAGCCAGTTGTGTCGGCCCGGGAAGATATCTGCCAGGTTAATCAAAAACTCTGGAGTCTGTTTGATTTTCTCTGTCAAAAAGTTTTCTTTACTGAATAAATGATATTGTTTGCCTTCATGCCGCAATGTTTCAGTGATCGGGGAATCAAATTTATCATCCGTATCAGTCATAATCATCGGTTTTACCGTAGTTTTATAGGCAAAGTAATAAAAATAGCGGTCATCTACCGAGAAATTGCCCATGGTAATCTCCTGTCCCTTCTCCCGGCCGGTGTAGGCAAAATTCCACTTTATGCCTTCCCATTTACTCAAAAATTGCGAGTAATTGACTGTCGCCTCACTGATTTCCACCGGCTTCATGTTAAGATAAAGAATCACCTCCCGCAACCAGTGGGGTACCCGGCGGGAAACCCTGATAATCAGCCAGATAATGGCCGCTGCTATTAGCGCAATCCAGATATAAGTAGTTTGGCTCTGCCAAATAGTGTCCATAGAATTTTGTTACATTAACCAGTATAAATATTTTTTTACCATTTGCCTATGCTTACCGACAAGTTGATTTTTAATCATATAATCGCTATGATTAATGGTGATTAAAAATGCAAAGTGCAAAGTGCAAAATTCAAAACCACAATCCCAAAACCTGATAACCTATAGAAAGTAGCTCTTAGCACAATAAAAAGGGGGTCCCCGGAAATTATTCATAGTATGCGAGATTAAAAAACAGGGATCTCAAAAATTGTGAACACTTCAAGTTAGTGGGGCCTAGAACGGGGCCCCCGGAAATTGAACGGAGTTCAATTTTTGGGGAAAAGGAAGGTCAATTCGACTCAAGTGGAATGACAGCACAAATGTGCTGACATGGAACGGGGAGAATTAGGCCTGACGTCGAGGCGTGGTGACCGAGTAGTTAGGTAGCGGTCTGCAAAACCGTTTACACGGGTGCAAATCCCGTCCACGCCTTATTAAAAAATTCAATTATCAATTATCAATCAAATCATCAAATCATAAAATTCAATTATTGATTATTAGTTATTGATATTTGAACATTGATTGATCATTGGTTATTGAAAATTGATCATTAATTAATATTTCATGAAAGACTATTTATTATTCGGCCAAATCATTGTATCTGTACTGCTAATTATTTTTATTCTGATGCAGTCCAAAGGGTCCGCTTTAGGCGGCGCATTCGGCGGAGACTCGAACGCTTTTTCAAGCAAACGGGGAGCTCAAGGTTTTCTGCACTGGGGATCAGTTGTGTTGGCAATACTTTTTCTGGCATCCTCCATTGCCAACTTATTAATTGTCTAATCTAATTGATTATGAAAGATAAGTGGCGACGATTTAAGCCGTCCGGTTTTCTTATCCCGAAAAGTTGGCGGGAGGAAATTTCCGGCAACCTCAAATACGTTATCGGCATAATTATGCTGGTTGGGCTTGGCATAGGTATTTACAGCGGATATCAGTACTACATGAATAACACCGTGTTAGTTGCCGCGGAAGGCGGCACATTGGTGGAGGGCATGGCCGGCCAACCCAAATTAATCAATCCTATCTTATCCCAGACCAATGATGTCGATCGCGACCTGGTTCGTCTGGTCTTTTCCGGTCTGCTCACTTATGACCGCGAGCGCATCCTCGTCGGTGATTTGGCCGAGCGCTGGGAATTGTCAGAAGATGAAAAGGTATATACCGTCTATCTAAGAGATAATTTAGAGTGGCACGACGGGGAATCACTCACCGCCGATGATGTCGTCTTCACCTATCAACTCATCCAGGATCCGGGTTATCCCGGCACCCTGGCCGATGACTGGCAAGACGTAGTCATTGAAAAAATTGATGACAAAACCGTTAAATTCACTCTCAATGATGCCTTTGCCCCGTTTTTGGTAAATCTGACCACCGGTATATTGCCCCAACATCTTCTGGCCGATGTGAAGCCATCTGAAATTGACGCGGATGATTTTAACACCCAGCCGATTGGTTCCGGTCCTTTTCAAATTGATAAATTTAAAATCAGTACGGATGGTGTGATTAATAGTATTGAGTTAGTCGAATTCGAAAGTTATCATGGCGCCAAGTCCAATCTGGACACCATCGTTTTCAAGTTTTATCCCGATTTTCAGCAACTATACAGCGCTTATCAGAACAAGGAAGTGATGAGCATTGCCCGGGTGCTAATCGCCGACTGGCCTCAGGTCTCCAACACCATTACCGATGTAGAATACTACGATATTCCGCTCGGTCAATACACCGCCGTATTTATCAATCAGGATGGCAAATCACTCCTGCGCGACCCCTATATTAAAGAAGCCCTGGCTTATGCGATTGACCGGCCGCGCATTTTATCTGAAGTTATTCACGAAAAAGGTCGCATCGTCGATACCGCTATCCCGGAAGGCTTCATGGGACACAATCCCGATATTGTTAATATTACCCCAGATTTAGACAAAGCCCGGGCATTGCTGGAAGCCGGCAAGTGGTCCGATGTCGACGGAGATGGTTTTCGGGAAAAAGACAACCAAAGATTGAACTTTGAACTAATAACCTCTGACAATCCTGACTATATGTTAGCCGCCCGGATTATTCAGGAAAATGCCCTGGAAATTGGCATCGATTTAGATATTAACAGCTACCAAATCGGCAATCTCGAAGATGAATTTATTGAGGGTCGCAATTATGATTTGCTGCTGTTTGGAGAAAACCTTGGTGCCGATCCCGACCCTTATGTCTTCTGGCACTCTAGTCAGGTCAACGATCCGGGGTTAAATCTATCAAATTTTGTTAATGTGGAGGTAGATCGTTACCTGGAAGCCGGTCGTAAATCAAATGACATTGATACTCGTATTCATAGTTATCTTCCATTTCAGCAAGTTATCTTCGATGACAAGCCGGCCATATTCCTGTATCAGCCATACCATATATATGCCGTCAATCAGGCGGTGCAAGGTATTGATATCGGCAACATTTCCAACCCGGCCGACCGCTTCCTGTATATGCACGAGTGGTATTTGAATACGGAGCGGGTGTGGAAGTCGGATACGGAATCGAATGGCGAGGAAGTGTTGACTGAAGAGCTCGCAGACGAAGTCGAAACGAGTGACGAAAACACAGAAGAGTCGGTTGAAGAAACAACTAACGAAGAAAGTATTGAGGAATCAACCGAGGCTAATTGATAAATTTCGTTATTTAAATTAATAAAAAAGGGGTCCCCAAAAATTGTCGAAGAAATTTTTGGGGTAGAGGAGGAACCGTTCGAGCGGAGCGTATTGGCAGCGAATATGATTCGCTGACATGAAGCGACGAGAACGAGTTCCAACGAGCGGACGTGGTGGAACTGGTAGACACGCAAGCTTGAGGGGCTTGTGGGCTTTAAGCCTGTGGGAGTTCGACTCTCCCCGTCCGCACTCAAAAGTGATCCTAATGCTCCGTGTCAGTCAATTACTTTTGTATTTGCCTGACACTGCACTACCGGATCACTTTTTCGTTAATCCCAAAAATTTTCACTTCCTGTTTGTCTTCGCTACACTCAGACAAACTGATCGCTCACAATTTTCGGGAACCCTGAGATTCTGTCACCCCCGATTTATTCGAGGGTCTTGTCATCCCGCACTCGCCTGCCCGCCTCGGGAGGGTTGCGGGGTCTTTGTTATAATTAAACCAAGATTTAAACAAGAGGGATAAAAAATGAAAAAAACATGGCAGAAATTATTTATTATGTTTCTGGTCTTTATGATGTGTGTCAGCGTCGTCGCTGTCTTTTCTTTCACGCCGACTGATTCTCAAGCAGCCCCGGGAATTGTGTGGATACCTACCCAAAGAACGACCACCGCTTTTAACAAAGCAGAACCATCACAAGTGGCCGATGCTTCCAAAATTTATTACGCCTGGCATGAAAATGATGGATCAAATAATCAAATCTGGACCGCATCCATGAATATAGACGGAACCGAATTTAGCGCCATTCAAAGAACTTCTACTAGCTACTCAAGCAACGCACCCAAAATTGATCTACAGGGAACTAAACTTTATGTGACGTGGCATGAAAATGATGGCTCAAATTATCAAATAAACACTGCATCTTTAAACACCGATGGAACTGGGTGGTCAATTATACATAGTACATCCGATGCCACAGATAAGTACGGTATTAGAATGAAGGCAAATGGAACCAAGATTTATCATGCCTGGTATCAGAACAATCAAATTTACACTTCGGAGATGAATAATAATGGCAGTGGATTTCTGGCTACCCAACAAACTAATACAGGTAGCAACCACGCACCGGACTTAGAAATATATAATAATCAGATTTATATAGTTTGGTCAAATTACGCCACAGGAAACATTTATAATACTATGCTGGCTACAGCCAATCTAGATGGAACCAACTGGGTGGAAAATAGCATACAGTCCGCCAATTGGAACTCCAATACCACTGATCAATTGCCCGAAATTGACATTGATAATACCGGCAACATAATTATTGCCGATATAATTTCTAATGGCGCCAACAATGATTTGGTTATGGGATTGGTTAATTCTAATTTGGATGGTTGGAGCCAAATCCAATTACTAGATTCAACGCCATCTACTACCTTCTCAGATGCTGATGTCAGTATCTATGATGACATTGGATATGTGATATGGACCGTATATGATACGGTAAATTCTGAAATAGATATGTATACAGCCACTTTAGATTTGGATGATTTGGAATGGAGACCAACCAAACAAAGGGAGCAGTCTCTCAGCAATATTATCTCTTGCCCAAGAATATTAACTAATATTGATAATGCATATGTAGTTTGGCAGGAGCTAGTCAGTACCAAGGACCAAATATGGACAGCCTTTTTAACTAATGAAAGTATCATCGAAGACTCCACCTACGTCTCCGCCTCCGTACCCACCACTCTGACTTTTACTTCCACCCCGGTCACTTCCGGCACCCCTTGTCCTAACTCGGGTGGGAATGCAGATATATCAACTACTGGCTCGACGGTGGATTTTGCAAATTACACGGGTGGAGAGGATAAGTTGGGATGTCAGGAGATTGCTGTTACCACTAATGCGACCAATGGTTATGTGACTACTATGCAAATTGATCAGGCGCTGACTAATTCCACCTCGGATGAGATGGATTCATTTGCCGGATCATCTGGTTCGGCCAATACCTGGACCACGCCGGAAGTCTGGACCTCACCAGTGGCCCCAAATGATTCATATTTCGGCTGGACCACGGATGATACCACCGACTATTCCAAATTTGCATCCAATAAATATGCCGCCTTTGTCGCCAATGAAACACCTTATGAAGTAGCGACGGAAGATGGTCCGGTGGTAGCAGAAACCAATTACATTACTTTCAGATTAGAAGTGGGAGCAAATCAAGAAGCCGGTATATACACTGGATCGGTGATGTATATTACCACGGCGACTTATTGAGCTGTAAGCTGTAAGCGGTAAGCAGCAAGCAATAGGCGATAAGAATTGTGTTTGTCTGCACCCCGATTTATTAACACTGGATGGGGGAGTCCAGTCCCATAAACGTGGATTATTATATAAAGTCGACTTATACGATTTGCCAATTGTTTTTCTTCTCCAAACATAATACAATCTAAACCAGGGAATTTATTTATTTTAATAAGGAAAAAACATGTCCAAAACAAGCAAAATCAGCCTTTTACTCGCTACTTTTGCCATCGCTTTCACTGTGGCCGGCTGTCAGCCGACTACTGAAGTCAAGGATTTAGAAAAAGACGCTGAAGAAGTAATGGATGAAGTTAAAGACGAGCTTAGTAAAGAAATGATCGTCATTGAAGAAGACGCCAAAGCGGCTATCAATGTCGCCCATACCGAAGTGGATAAAGCCATCGCCGAAGCCGATAAACTATCAGAAGAAATGGCTAGCGATGTTAAAGCTGATTTGGATAAAATCAGTGAAGACCTAAAAGCACTGGAAGGTAAGGCCGAAGTGGAAAAAGGTGTTGTTGAAGAGCATATTACAGCCCTGGAAGCAAAAGTTGCTTCACTATCCGAAAAAATCGAAAACACCGCTGAAGAAGATGCCAAAACCGTATTAAATGACGTCAAATCAGCTTTAGAAAAGGCTCACGAGGAATTAACCAAACTTGTCGACAAGATCTAATCTTTTCGCAGCATAAAAATAAAAACTGCACCATTTGGTGCAGTTTTTTTTACGACTCAATTTCTTAACTTTTTTCGTTTATAAGTACAATCTATCAATCAAAGAAATATTAGTATTTAATCAATCAATCACCGGTGCGATGATTGGCACTAGCGGTCGTGATTTAATATTGTCAGGCTTCTTCAGTCTCCATCGGTGGCGGGGGTGGGTTACCTGTTTCCTTAGCCTCAGTCTTATTCTTTCCCTTTCTGCCTTTAAGTTGATCCATTAACTTTAGTCCATCGCCCATCTGCCAGGGCCGGGCCTCATTGGCCTTGAAACTGTCATCTCCCACCTTTTCTCCCAGCAGTTTAATCTTTTGCCCCTCCTCAAGTTGTTTATTCTCCGGCAACTTCAAATCTTCAATATCCACCTGCCATTGCCGCCCGTCAAACGACTGTACAATCGCAGTGGTATTATCATATTCAATAATCTCGCCGGCCAGCAAACCTTTATCCGGCAGATTATACAACCTCTCCTTGCTTTCAATTAAATGCTTAAACTGAGGAGCTCCTTCCAGAATCCGGTCATGAATATTACGAGCGAATCCCAGATAGCGCACCGCCGCTCCGGTTAAAATTACAATTAGGATGCCAAACAATATAATCTGATATTTAGGATAGCGATAGCCTTTGGGGGTGGCCATAAAATTGAAGTAGGCTAACACTCCCACTAGACCGAGAATGGCCAACCAGAAGTAGGGGAAGACGGCGAGAACAAATTGAGCTATTCCCAGTCCCAGCCTCGGCCGCAAATCCCATTCGATATCACCAAATTGCAGCCAGGTTATTCCTAGCGCAATCGCCGCTCCGCCAATCAAAATCGCCAGCAGCAACCAGAGAAAACCGTTCTTGAGCACAAACTGCCATTTCGGAATCGGTTTGACGTCATCTTTCTTAATCCGGTCAAATACCTTATCGCTGATTTTATTACTAGAATTCTTATTCATATCTTAAGTGAATTGTAAAATTGTAACATTGTAAAATTGTAGATTTTGGCAAAAACAAATCATCTTTTATGCAATTTTTCAGTTTTACAATTTAACAATTTCTATATTAACTCCTCCAATTTAAACTTCAGTCCAATATCTTTAAATTTCTGCTTCGCCCGATTAATCATGGCTGACACCGTACCGACCGGTTTCTGTAAAATATCCGAAATCTCTTCATAACTCTTTTCGTCTAGATATCTCAATTCCAGCACCTCGCGATAATTGTCCGGCATATCATGCAACACCTTTTCAATTTTTTCTCTCTGCTCATTAATAATCACCTCATCATCAGAATTTTCCCCGCCCGCCAAAATATTTATCAGTCCGTTTTCATCTTTATCAAGACTGATATCTTTATCAGATTTTTTGTGCTTGCGCCAGTAGCTAATCGCTTCATTATGGGCAATCCGGTAAATCCAACTGGAAAATTTTAAAGTCGGGTCAAAACTATTAATATTCCGGTAGGTTTTGACGAATGTCTCTTGCAGCACATCCTCCGCATTTTCCTGCGAATAGCCGATTTTTCGCCGGATATAGCGCAATAACCTCTCTTCATATCTTTGCATGAGTAAATAGAAAGCATCTTCGCTATCAGAAGCCATCTGCGCCAGTTTTTCATCTGATTGTTGATCAAGTTGGTCGAGTGTCATTTAGATATCGCCACCATATAACATTATAACCATAAAGCAATCTGTCAGTCTTGACAACTAGCAAATCCACCTCTCTAATATGTAATACGCAATCGCGCCATTTTTCTTACACAAACTATTACTTTATAATTTAAGTAACTGACCAGTGCGTTAAAATAAACTTGAAACTTGAATATTGTCTTTATGAATTGTTTATAAATTATAAATTGAAAATTGAAAGGAGCTCCCATGGCCCAAATCAAAGGAACTTACAAATGCAATGTTTGCGGCAATATCGTTTATATCCTGCACTCGGGTGGGGGAGTGCTGGTTTGCTGTGAAGAGGATATGGAACTACTAGTGCCCAAAACCCAAGACGAGGGCAATGAAAAACATGTGCCAGTGATTGAAAAAACTGAAAATGGCTATAAAGTCAAAGTCGGGGATGTGCCTCATCCGATGGAAGACACTCACTACATCGAATGGATTGAATTAATCGCCGACGGCCGGTCCTATTTCAAATTTTTAAACCCCGGCGAGGCCCCCGAGGCCGAATTTTGCATCGAGGCCAACGAAGTCACCGCCAAAGAATATTGCAATCTGCACAGTCTTTGGGCGTCAAAATAAAAACAAAACCCCTTGCACGTTATCCGACCGCCTTAACCGGCGGTCGCTTTATTTTATGTCCCGAAAATTGATACGGTAGGTACAAGTGAAAAAAAATTGAAAGAGGGGGAGTTATGGACATTAAAATTTATATGAAAGATGGTTTCACCGAAACTGAAAGTTTTCAAAAATTAATCAGAAGTAAAAAAGAATACAAGTACGGATCCAAGCGTGGTCAATTCTGGATATTGATTCGTAAAAGCCGCCTGGAGGAATTACCAAAAAAATATCACCGGTCGATTAAAAAAATCACCGGCAAGGGCAGTCTGGTGCTCTATAGCAGTCAAGACAAGATTTCGCTAAAAGCTAAAGATGCTACATGTGTATTGCAAAGAACAGTCTGTAAGAGCATCTTCTTTGCCAGTTTTAAGGCCAAAACTATTGCCGGAGCTCGGGAAATAATCGGTATTCTCAATAGTCTGCAAGATCCGGAAAAACACGGCCGGAAAGATCTAGACAAAAATCTGCCGATAATTTTTCCCCAGGACAGATTCCAGCAAATCCGGTCAATTATTTGAAAGGATGTGAAAAAATGGACATCAAGATATTCCTGCGCAACGATTTTGTCAATTCGATTGATTTACAGCAAATCAGGGAAAAGGAAAATAAATTCACAGTGCACTTCGGCAATAAACAAACCTGGACCGAACTCGAGGACATTGATGGGCGGCTGCCTCGCAAAATCAAATCATATATCACCAATATTATTCTCTATGATTTGATTGAATATGATTACAAACATAAAAAGCGTAAATTCATTACCAAAAGAGGTGCCACCGCAGTTGTAAAATCCACCAATCAATCCGGTATTTGCCTGATTGAAGTTATTGGCAAAAAAATGTCGGAAGTGCGATCTTTGTATTATCGAATTGTTTGCCCAAAAAAATCTGAAAAAAAGGCGCTTCAGGACACCAATTCATCCCCGGTCAGACAGTCTGCCAAATCACAGGAATACCAAAAACTTTTAGATGGAAATCCGGTGGCTTTTCACCAACTCTTCTCACAAGCAGACGAGGAAAGAGATCAGGGCATGGAAAGCACCTTGTATTTTCCAAACAAAAATTAAAAATCAAATCGTCATAAGCTGACATTAGCCTTCCGGGTTTTTATCAGCTAAAAATGAACCTATATTTAGGATGCGAACCGACCGCATCCTTTTTTCTTTGCCGGCAAGATTGCTACAATATTACTATCATGAAAATATCCCGCATATTTGCTCTATTGATTTTAGCAGCTTTTGTCATCTTCCCAATAATTTATTGGCAAGAATTCTATCATCACTTCGAAGTCTATTTCAGTGGCAACATTATCAACCACATTATCACCAAAGAGTGGAAGGTAGTGGTGATCAGTATTGTCTTGTTTTTACTTTTCCTGATTCCGCTTAGCTATCGTCGCAAGGCTAATTGGCTGGAATACGGCTTAGTTGGAGCCTTTTTCGTTTCGTTATTCATCGAAATGTATGGCATCCCACTAACAATATTATTCGCCGCCAAATACTTTTACCCTGATCCCTCCATGCTGCCACCCAATGTCGTTACTTTTAATTTCGCGGGAGTTGATATGGGCATGGACCTAGCCATGGCATATGGCGCCATTATCATGGCAATCGGCATGATATTGATAATTGTTGGCTGGATTACGTTATATCTCGCCGCCAAAAAAGGCGAATTCGTCAATACCGGCATTTATGCGATTTCCAGACACCCTCAATATTTGGGCTTTATACTCATCATCGTCGGTTGGTTCTTTGGCTGGCCCACCCTGATTACCCTGATTTTTTCGCCTATTCTCATATATAAATACGTAAAAGTCTGCCTGACCGAGGAAAAAGAAATCACCAAAACTAATCCCAGCTACAAAGAGTACAAGAAGCAAGTGCCATTCTTTATCTAAAAAGCGCCTTATAAAAGACGCTTTGTTTTTAGGCAACAACCGAACAGGTTAGTTGTTTTTTTATTTTTGCTATCTGTTTACAGAAATCGTTGTAATCCTTAGATGTTGGACAACCATACAAAACAAAACCAAGCAAATGCTCGTACCACTTCATTAAGTTTAAAGCCCTGTTAAAGTTAAAGGTTTTTTTAGATTCAAATAGATATTCTTTGGCTGGCCGACTGTCCAAATCAAAATAAAAATCAAATTTATTGAAACAGTCATTTAAATCTGATGGGGTGCAAACAAATCCCGACCGACCCCGGCAGGCATAGTAGGTCAAGGCATTAGCGGTACCATGCAGCATTTTGCTAACAAATATCCGCCCACACTCACCAGTCACCGTCCGCGTTAATTGTCGCCGACACACCGTCCGATTTTCATGAATCAAAAAGGCCGCTACGTCCTCTAATTTATAATCCTGTCTGACCGCCGTGATTGGCTTAATCAGGAGTGTCCCCACCAGAGGATAGAGATAACACAATGATGGGTTGGATTTCGGATACCAGAGAGGGGAATTTAAATCATCAATTTCATCTTCTGTGTGTGGAACTAAATCGACATCCATACATATTTCTTCTGACAATAAAGTGCGATATTGATTGAGAATCCGATAGCTTTCCGAATCGACCACTCCATTTTTACTCTTTATGACCAGCGCAATATCTATGTCGGAAGATTCAAGATGGTACAACCATGAACCATATACTCCAGCCGACAGAACAAACGGTACTCTCTGCAAAACATCGGCAATGTAGGTTAGGATTTGCTCCTTGTGTCTTGGTAGTTTCATTTCACCACATCCTTTTTTCTTTTTTTAATTTTCGAGTTCATCTATAATATATCGGGTTGATCATTAACAAAAATTAAAGCAAAGATTAAGTCTGGCTTTAACTTTGCTTAAGCTCATCTTAATTGGGTATAGATTATTTTAGATAGGAGGGATATCTTTTGGAAGTAATTAGCAATGAGGTTTTAACCGAATATATTTTCCAAGAACACAAACCTGTCAAAGCTGATTTAATCATGATGTTCGGCACTAGGATTGAAAAGGGGCGAGATGTGGTTTTCGATTTATGGCAAAAACAATACGCCCCTCGGATTTTGATTACCGGGGGACGCAATCAAGTCACACGGGAGATTGAGGCTGATGCTACCAGTCAGTATTTAATCGAACGAGGCGTACCCACTGACATCATTATTCGTGAACCCTATGCCACCAATACTCTGGAAAACGCTTTATTTAGTTCTCTATTGCTCGACAGGATGGAATTGCTTGATGACATAAACAAAATATTAATAGTGGTGAAAAACTTTCATGCTCGACGATGTCTGATGACTTGTCGGAAGTGGTTTCCTGGCAATATCAAATTCTATGCCATCACCTATGCCAGCTATGATTTTACTAAAGATACCTGGCAGGATGATGAAAATGGCCGTATCCGTGTGCCGGAAGAATTTGAGAAGATAAAAAAATATCTCAAGAAAGGAGATATTATTGAACTTGATGTGATTAAAGATTTTAACTATGTGTTGAGCAAATCTCGAAAGAAAAGGAAGTGATGAATGATGGACGTGGGAAGAGTTGAGTATTACAATCAGGACCGGGGTTTCGGCTATTTAAGCCATCATAAAAATAGCGAAGATGTGTATTTTGACCAAGCTGGCTATTGCGAAATTAAAACCATCAACGACAATCCTGAGCAGGACAATCTGCCGATTTTTGCTGAAGCTATTTTGTCATCTTCACCCAAACAAGGGGAGTGGGTTCTGTTCGACAAAAAACACAATCATCAAGGGCCCTACGCCCGCAAATGGGGCTACGCTAGTCAAAAGCCCGGTTTGACCAAATATATTGGCCAGGAAATCGAAATGAGTTATCGGTTGGCCAGGCCAAGTCAGCCATATTTCCGAGTAAGATACCAGACCAAAATTGGTATATTCAGCACTTTTTGGCTTGGGAATCGAGCCAACCTTGCCAGCTCTCTTAATCGCAGCAGTCAGGAATACGGTGACAGTTGGTGGTTGGAGGTCAAAGACTCCCCCCGACCTTGGCGAAAGATAAGTATTGAAGATGTTGATTTCATGGACAAAATCTAAACCAAACTCCACCCGCCTCAAATAATAAGGGCGGGTTTTCGCTTTAAAAAAACCCAAATTTTCCGTATAATTTGCTTGGTGTAAATAATTTACGGGGGAATTATCGACACTGAAATTTAAAAAACAGCAGGGGAGTGATTAGATGCTTCAGTCGCTAAATATTGTAAAAGAAACTTTTGAATCATTCATCGCATTAGGTCCAATCGGAATAACCTGCAAAATTGCGGTATTTCTATCCTCTATATTCTTCGTCGGATTGGTTGGACAGATAACCGGAATAAACAATCTCGCCATAAGTCTTGGTGACACAATAAAAACAAAAACATTTAAAATTGTAATAGTCGGATTTAAAATGTTTATTTTCACAGTACTTTATATTTTTGATATTGTTTTTGGAACTCTCACCAGTGCACCTTCAGTTTTTGCAGTACCAGTCTTCGTCTTTTTATTTATGTTCGATAAGATGGGAGGCATTGACTATCCATCATGGCTAGCAATATATACGCCATTTTTATCTCTTATAGTTGCTATTGTGCCATCAGTAACCACCTTCATTATAATGGCAATTATTCACTCCTGGTACGTTGGCTTTGAAGGTTTAAGTGATACCTATTCAGAATTCAGCATGAAAGTTCTTGTCTATTCATGCGCAGCATCCGCCGTATTATTTCTCACCTTTGTTCTAACAAGCCTATTAGATAAGATATTTAGTCACAATATTTTTGCCGAGATAAGTTTAGTAGCCTTTTATATGTGGGTCATTCCAAGCGCTGTGATGTTGGCATTAATGACGAGAAGTAATTTCGGAGGAAGAATAAATATTTACGCAATAAAATAGAAAAAATAACAACCGCAGCCAAAATAGCTGCGGTTTTTTTCTTTGACCCGGCTCAAATTCACCCCAATTTAATCTCGCCAATGTTATAATAATAAGAGTAACATTTGTCAAATGCAAAAACTGTTTAATTACATCGTTTTGCTCTTTATTATCCTGATTGTCTGTGCGGTCGGGATGCTCGGTATCGGATTTTATCTGTCTCCACAGGATGTCCTCGAACCAGCCGATGCGGTGGTAGCTATTAGCGGGGGAGAAACTGATGCCCGCATCGAACGTGCCATTGAGCTCTACCAGGACGACTTCGCACCGTTGATTATTTTTTCCGGCGATGCCCTCGACCCCTGGAGCCCTTCCAATGCAAAGTCAATGAAAGAAATAGCTGTTAGAGATTACAATATTCCAGCCGTTGACATTATTATTGAAGAAGAATCGGCCAGTACTTATGAAAACGCCCTAAATCTAAAAACAGTTTTTGAAGATAACAACATCGAATCTATCATATTAGTTACCAGTCCATATCATCAAAGGCGCTCAAAGATGACTTTTCAATATGTTATGGGCGACGAATTCAAGATCATCAATCAGTCATCAACCGACGAATTTTGGCGAAAAATTGCCTGGTGGGGGAATGATCGGGGAATTGGATTGACTCTAAGCGAACTTTGGAAAATTATTTACATACAAATAACTGGTGAGTATCAGTGAATTTAATTGTAAAATTGTAAAATTGTAAAACTGAAAAATTGTAAAAATATTATACTTCTACTTATTAAGTTTGTGCCTGGTAAAGCGAATTAGTGTTCTAATCTCAGTTGGTAGTTGATTTAGAATGTCAGATATCTTTCGATGCTCTACTTCGTTCAACAAGCCTCTTCTAAAGGATTTCTCATTCCAATCTAGAGATTCGTACACTGAGCCCAGGCCGTAATAATAGAACCTTATCTTGTCATTCTTGTTGTATCTACCAAACCCTTCAGCAATATTGGCCGATATGGAATCCATAGAGCTGATAAATTGTTTTCCTATTGAATATTTGGCCAGAGGCTTCCATTTGACAACTATATTCCACAAATAATTAGACAACCCGAAGGACAATTGATAAGAACTTAAATCACCCAATTTTAAATATTTTTTCATCTACATTATCTTATAATTTTGCATATTAAGTTTAAATAAATATTAGATTAATAATTAATTAATCAACCATGGGAAAAAAATCAAAGGATATTCACAAACCACAAAAGTCTAATCCTTCGCTGAATAAACAAATCAACGCTGATAAATATAAAGATAAACATGATTTCAAAAAAGCTCAAAAGAAATCTAATAAGACAAAAAAATAAATACAATTTTTCAGTTTTACAATTTTACAATTACTATTATGAAAAAAACACTTTTTTATCTATTTTCATTTTTGTTCACTTTCCTGCTAGTTGGTGCAATCTCAATCGTGGCCGCTAGCGACTATGATCCCGTCCCGGTCGAGGCCGATACCCTGGCCGAAACCATTGATATCGGCCCGGAAGAGTATCTGTCCGGCATCAAAGAAGCCGAAATCGACATTTGGATGGTGGGAGCAAAAATCAGGACCGATCAATACGAGCACGATATCGAGCTCGACGTTCGCACCACCAGCAACCTGATTGACTGGACGGATTGGCAGCATATTCACTTCAACGAAAACCATAGTGAGCAGCAGTATATTTATGCTGATCCAATTGCTATGACCGAGCCGGGAAATTACATTCAGTATAAATTGACCGGGGAAACCGATGAAATTGTCAGTGTGGAGCTGGTGATGCTCGACCCGACCGAGAAAGAAAAAACCTGGATTGATTATCTCGGTGGATTTGTACAGGAGGCGCTCGGCTTGGAACCAATCAATATTATCACTCGCCAGCAATGGGGCGCGGATGAATCAATCATGTTTTGGTACGATGATGCTGAATTCGAAGATATTGATAAGATCGTTATTCATCACACCGCCGCTGACGATGCCACGCCGATTGACCCGCCCGCCGTAGTTCGGGGTATTTATTATTTTCACACCGTCACTCGTGGCTGGGGTGACATTGGCTACAACTATTTAGTTGATCAACACGGCAATATTTATGAAGGCCGTCAAGGTGGACTGGGAGTGGTGGCCGCCCACGCCTTGGGGTCAAATTATGGCAGCGTTGGCATCTCTGTTCTTGGCAATTTTATGAATTCCTATCCCGCTCAGGACACCCTCGATGCGCTCACTAACCTGATTTCATATGTCAGTCAACAAACCGGGGTTTCTCTCAATTCAAAGACGGTAGTCGGTCACCGTGATGTTGATGCCACCGCCTGTCCCGGCGATCATTTATACGCTGATATTCCCGAAATCATTCTCGAATCAGTCACTCCGGCCAATCCGAATGACTATCAAGCTATGCTGTTGGAGATTTCTCAGGAGGAGTTATTTCTCGGCCCGGATGAATACGCTAACGTCAAGATTTCTTATCTCAACACCGGCAATACCGCCTGGCTGCAGACCGACCATGAGGTTTATCTCGTCCCTAACAAACCCTATCCCCGCTCGAGTGAATTCTATAATTCCAGCTGGGTGAGTAGCAACAAAGTCACCGGCCCGGATCACGACACCGTTATGTCCAATACAGCTGGTAATTTTATTCTTAGCTTGAAGGCTCCTTCCGAATATGATTTTTATGTGGAAAATTTTGCTCTCTACGGACCGGACGGATTAATTCCCGGCACCGACGTGTCCATCAAAATCACCGTTGCCGATCAGCCTGTGATTACTGATGACAATTCTACCAAAAACCCCAAAGGTATTGGCGCCCACAACTATCATTACAATGTCAAAAATATTTCCAGCAACATCCATATCGTCAAAGGTAATACCGCCACCCTGTGGTTCGAACTGGAGAATACCGGTATCAACAATTGGTTCAATCACGGTCTTTTCCCTTTCCGCATCGGCACTTGGGATCCAATCGATCATGACAGTCAATTCTATAATGACACCGACTGGCTGGCCCCCAATCGCCTAGACTTACCCGCTACCAAAGTGGCTCCCGGCGAGAGCGTCCGTTTTGAAGTCAAAGTCGAGTCAGATCAACTGGAGCCCGGCACATACTATGAAAACTTCAAAGGGGTGATTGATGGGTTAACTTGGCTGGAAGATGACCCGTTCGGGGTCAGAATAATTGTTTCCGATCCTAGTTACGAAGCCATCGTCCAAAACCAAAATTACAACCTCACTCTCAAGCCCGGTCAGACCGCCTTCGCCTGGATGGACGTCACTAATCTGGGCAATAGTCCTTGGGATACGGATGGAGTTTATCCGATGAAAATCTATACCAACGGCGGCAGCTCTTTCTATGATTACAATTACTGGAATTCTGACTCTGAGCCCGATGTCGGCGATTTATTCGTCGCCCCCGGCCTGACCACCCGCCTCTTTATTCTCCTCACCGCCCCCAATTCCACCGGCAACTACACCGAGTGTTTTAACATGAAATTGGATGGTCTCCACGATTTTGGCCAATTGGGATGTTGGAATGTCAACGTCAGCAACTAGATTATTATCTCTCTATCAATGCCCATTCAATGGTTAGTCGAATACTGGAAAACCGCCGGCCAACTGGCCTTGCCGTATTTTAAGCATCGCAAAATCGCCCTCGAGCAGAAATTCGGCGACCAGATTATTTACCGTCGCCACCACGAGGACAAAAGCTGGATCTATATTAAAAGTCAAACTGATATTAATGAGTATGTCTTCGGACATACTTTTTCCTTTCATCCTCATCAACTATCCGACAAAAATGAACTGATGATGTTCATCGACATTGACAAGCGCAATGACAAGATGCCGTTTAAGTATATCGTTGCCGTGGCCAAAGTCATGGCTGAATTGCTCCAGCCCGACAAGCAGGAATTTTTACTCAAATACTCCGGCAATCGCGGCTTTCACTTCATGTGGTCCTTGGGAAAAATCCCGGCCAAAGACATCAAATCCGGCGCTATCTACGAGCAAGAACACGCTCTGATTGATAAATATGCCGCCCAATTGGAAGAGCATTTTCAAAACTCGCCATTGAAAGAAAAAATCAGAAAATATTACCCCAAGAACTCCCCCTTATTCTCCACCAACTCATCCGATAAAAAACTCAAACACTGCATTTTAATCGACAAAAACATCCTCCGGCCCAACGCCGTTTTCCGCAGCCCCTGGTCCGTTCACCCCAAAACCGGTTTAGTCTCCGCGCCGATGGAGGTAGGGGAGCTGGAAGGATTTAAGAAGTCTGATTTTAGACCTGAAAATATACAGAAAAAAATCTAAAACAACCCGAGGGTTGTTTTTTTAATCAAGAACATCCATAATATTGTCGATATTATGAAAACCGGCATTGCACTATCCGGCGGTGTCGACTCTGCCGTCGCTGCCTATAAATTAAAAGAACAAGGCCATGACCTGGTCGGTGTTTTTATGCGCTTTTGGCACGAGCCGGAGATAGCCTGTTCCGGCTGTGTGGAGAACAAATGTTGCAGCGCTGACTCACTGCTAAAGATAAAAAAAATCTGTCTTCAGCTAGACATCCCGCTTCTAATCTTCAATTTTGAAAATGAATTTAAAAAACAGGTTGTCGACAAATTTATTGAATACTATGAAAGCGGTAAAACGCCGAATCCATGCGTCTGGTGCAACCAGGAAATCAAATTTAAATTGCTGTTAGAAGAGGCTATTCAACACAACATCGAAAAAATCGCTACCGGCCATTACGCTGGCATCGAAGCAGTTGATGGGCACTATTATATTAGACGCGGTCTAGACCAAACCAAAGACCAGTCCTACTTTCTATATAGAATTGATCAAACCACTCTCAAGCAAATAATATTTCCTCTGGCTGATACATTGAAAGAGGATAATGCCAAACTGGCCGAAAAAGTCTTTCCCAGTCTGAATTTCAATCAGCAAAAAGAATCCCAGGATCTATGCTTCTACCCAGAATCTTCATATAAACCATTTATCTTAAGAAACTCGCAAAAGCTGGCTGATAAAGGTGATATCGTCGACATTCATGGAAAAGTGATAGGGGAGCATGATGGATTGATAAATTACACTCTCGGGCAAAGACGGGGTATTTCGATTGGTGGCGGTCCGATTTTGTATGTTAAAGAAATCGATATTGCGAATAATCGGCTGGTAGTAGCAGATAAATCTCATATATTGTGCGACACTATTAAAATTGATCAGATAATCAGTTCACCCATGTTGTCATCCTCGACCCTAAGCGACGATAGGAGCGATAGGGATCGGGGATCCAACTCTTTATCCGCCCAAATCCGTTACGGCCACGACCCAGCTGCATGTAGCATAGTTAGTTTTCATCCCCGCCTTGAGCGGGGACAACCCCGTTCGCAAATCAGGACTCTATCCGAGTCATTATCAATCCGATTCGCCGAACCCCAATTCGCGCCTACACCGGGTCAGCATTGTGTGATCTATCAGGATAACCTTGTCATCGGCGGTGGAGAAATAACTTAAAATCGTTTTGAAGAATTCTTTGGCAGCAAAAAAGCGGCTATTGATTAATGGCCGCTTTAAATTCGGGATCGATATTCAATTGTAGGTGAGGTCGCCACCCGCCTAGGCGTCGGGAGTTGAGCGCTTCATGGAAAGAACTAGGTTCCTCCAGAATGCCTTCTCCTTGGCTTCGGCCTGCAGCTGCTCTCTCCTCCTTGCCAGGAGTTTTAGATCCTGCTTGGGGAGTTCGAGGCTTTCACCTGCCACCTTCATTGAATCACCTCCTCAATATTTTTATTTTTGTTTACACCAAAATAATACCAAAAAGACATGAAAATGTCAAGACTTTTATTATGAAAAATATATTGCCCAGTAAATGGGCAATATTTGAAGATTTATTTTATTAAAAAATATTTGTTCCTCTCATTCTCCCAGATTTCATCCGGAGTAATATTCCGATCATCCTGACAGTATAACTTAAACCAGATAGTGAATAATTTCTCGCCGCACTCCGCCCGATGCACCGTATCGGCGATCTGTTCTAGTGTGGCTTGGTGAAAAATTTGATCAGCCAGCATTTTCTTGTCCGGAGTGATGGTTTCAATAAAAAAGAAGATCACCTCCTCCGGTTCATAGCCATATTTACCGGCAAACTCGGCCAAATAATGATGAATATATTCACCGGCCACCGGATTGCGGGCAAATTCCAGGCAGATTACCACATCCTCGGTATCTAATGGATACTCAACCTTTTCCTCCTGTCCCTCAAGCCTTACCCGGGAAATGAGCCTGCCCTTTTCCTGTCGCTGTTGGCAAGCCGTCTGGATATATTCAATGATTTTATCCGGATCCAGCTTAGCCGTCTCCTTAATGTCCGTATTTATCAGATGTTCCGCCAAGGAAACAATTATCAGTATTTTCGGCAGAATCTTCTCGTCTTCTGCTAACAAATGAACCAACTCCTTCCATGTAAAATTACCAGGTCACCGAGATTGTAGTGGATAAAGGTGCAAACGTCAATATTTTTATACAGCAAAAAGCAGTGGTAAAAACCACTGCTTAATATATTTATTTTTGTACATTAATTAGGCGGCCCGGCGGCCGATCAATTCAAAAGACTCAATTTGGGGTTCGATGCCCCGCTCTTTGAGCTTTTGCTCAATCATTGCCAGTGCCTCCTCTCTTTTCATGACGGGATTCTTAACCCTCCCGTAATAAAATTTTTTGTAAGTTTCGATTAACTGAATAATACTCACAAAAATCACATCCTTTCAAAATATTTATGTACACCAAGATAATAGCATAAAATATTAAAAATGTCAATAAATTAATATCGAAAACATGCCCGACTAGTTAATCGGGCTTAAGTTTATCTCTGTTTATGTCACAATCGTGACTCTTTTTTTATTATTAAAAACTGCTTTTTCGGGAACGTTATCCGGATCAAATTTGATGTCTTCCCGGACAAAAATTACTTTTTCGGCTACATGCATGTTTTCCAGTTCAGTCAGTATGGATTTATATAATCCTCGATTTTCCGGATTAATTGGAGGATATTGATCTGTTGCCAGCAGCGGTTGATAAATTATAAGTTCGTCCAGTTCGCCCGCCGGACATTCGGTAGCTAGGTAGTGAATCTGTTCTATGCTAGTTATCTCCAGGTTCACCAGTTTCCTTATCGGACAGTCACCATTAAGCTGACCGGCCAATATCTCGATATTATTTTTCAGCAGGACGTAATAAAGATAAATCTTGAGATCTTCATCACGTAAATCATCCTCCTGAAAATATTTTAGTAAATGCGGTGCCAATAGCACTAAAAACATTGATTTAGGCGGCATGCTTCACCACTCCTTTACAAAAATTTAATCTGCCAAACACCCGGATTGTATGATTAAATCCCCAAATCGTCAAGAGTATTTTTAGCCAGCCGATATCTGCTATTCTATACTTATAACCGATATAAATATGTCCAAAGACAACACCAATACCATCGTCATCGCCTCCATTTGCGGCTGCTGCCTCATCGGCGCCATCTTGTTTTTTCTCTTCTTTGGCGGCGTATTCGCTTTTTTCTACAACGCTATCAATACCGAGTACCAAAGCAACGAACTGCTCCTGCCCGAGGAAGACTACTATTCACCTGACTATTATTACCATCTCGACGACTATGATTATGACGATTATTACGACGACTATTACTATGATGACTACTATTATGATGAAGACATTTTTAACAATGAATTCTTTGATGATTTGTTTGATTCATACGACTATGAAACCGCGCCTGAATACGAGTCTTCTCCATCCGCCAAACTAACATAAACACTTTATTGGCAAATATTAAACCCGCCCATAAATAATGAGCGGGTTAAATTTTTAATCACGCCTTTGTTTTGATTTCAAGTGATCTTCTATGTATTTCGGCCGGACCAGATATCCCACCGCCTGGGCCAACTGATAGGGCCAGTTGTTGCGGGGATGGATGTCAGATCGATGAAACGATTTGTAGCCGACCTGACCAATCATCCGACAGACTTTTCTTTTTTTGCGCAGATGAAACACAATCGACCGTGCCTTGAGGATATGTTTGTGATCAGCCACAATCACGCAGTCAATCGTCTGTTTCAATTTTTTCAAATCTCTAAACTTGCGCCAACCCAGATAGATATTCTGGACCATGTTCAGCGAGTCCTCCACCAATACGAATCGGTCCTCATCCAATCCGCTTTCCTCAAGCATTAATTTGAGGGCAGTCGCACTCTCCGCTAATTCCGGGTATTCACTGTTGGTGTGACCGCCGCAAAGTACTATTTTGTCAAAGCCTCCTTTAGCGACATATTTTGCCACCTTGACTAAATATTTAGCATATCTATCAGTCTGCCGTTCCTTCCTTTTCATTTCCAAATATACCCCGTAGCACATCACCAAGCATACGCGCATATTCAATTCACCGCCTTTTTAAGATTACAGTAACTTCAAAAATATATTACATTGCGAAGTAATTGTAAAGGAGAACAATAAATCAAAAAGCATAATCATGACTGTTAGCGAATATGCTCAATAAAAATAGGCTAGTGGGTTTTTGGCTGTGATTTTGATTTTTGATTTTTACCCTTTGATTTTGTTAAAAACATTTGACTTGCATAAAATATGAGATGTATTATAGAATAGTTATTGAGATGTGAAGTGGCATCCTTTTTTTGACTGTCTGCCGCTTTCGTAAATTAATAATTCGCGTAGATTAAATTGCAATAAATTAAAGCAATTTCGTCATTAGTACAATTAACATGCAAAAAATACTGGTAGTATTTGTTGCGTGTAAGTCAATAAATAATTTGCAAGATATAATAAATTAAGAGCATTTGGTGGATGCCTTGGCAATGAGAGCCGATGAAGGACGCGGCTTACCAGCGATATGCTTCGGTGAGGTGGAAGCAACCTTTGACCCGGAGATTTCCGAATGGGGAAACCCTTCATGCTTCGAGCATGAAATTCTCTGATGAAAAAATAGTCAGAGTAAAGGCAAACATGTGAACTGAAACATCTAAGTAACATGAGGAAAAGAAATCGTACGAGATTCCCTGAGTAGTGGCGAGCGAAAAGGGAAGAGCCCAAACTTTAGTTAGTGTAAGGATGCAGCCGTTGCTGACTAAAGGGTTGTAAGGCCGCACGCGGCAGTCTGCAAACTGCCGACAGAGTTACCAAAAAATATATTAGTCGAAGGTCTCTGGAAAGAGCCGCCGCAGAAGGTGATAGCCCTGTAGGCGAAAATATATTTTCTCTGGTGCGGATCCTTAAGTAGCGCAGGACACGGGATAACCCGGCGTGAATCTGCCCTGACCACGGGGCAAGGCTAAACACTCTCATTGACCGATAGTGAACCAGTACCGTGAGGGAAAGGTGAAAAGTACCCCTGTTAGGGGAGTGAAATAGTACCTGAAACCATTTGCTTACCAATCGATCAGAGCACTATGGTCCGACCTTGTGTCGGACAACGTGTGATGATGTGCCTATTGAAGAATGAGCCAACGACTTAGTTGTATACGGCAAGGTTAAATCACATTCGTGACATAACCGCAGTGAAAGCGAGGCTTAAACGGCCGATTTAGTCGTATGCACTAGACCCGAAACCTGGTGAGCTATCCATGGCCAGGATGAAGTCTCGGTAAAACGAGATGGAGGTCCGCACCATTTAGAGTTACAAATCTATTGGATGAGCTGTGGATAGGGGTGAAATGCTAATCGAACCAGGAGATAGCTGGCTCTCCCCGAAATATATTTAGGTATAGCCTGCAATTTTAAGCGAGATAGGTAGAGCACTGAATGGGTTTGAGGAGCGTAAGCTTACTCTATCTAATCAAACTCCGAATTATCTCGTGTACAATTGCGGAGTCAGACTGCGAAAGCTAAGTTTCGTGGTCGAAAGGGAAACAGCCCGGACCGTCGTCTAAGGTCCCTAAATCATAACTAAGTGGCAAAGGATGTTTGATTACACAGACAGCCAGGAGGTTGGCTTAGAAGCAGCCATTCCTTTAAAGAGTGCGTAACAGCTCACTGGTCAAGTGATGATGCGCCGAAGATTTAACGGGGCTAAGTTATGTACCGAAGACACGGCTTATCGTGCTTCACTAGCGTTCAGCACGATAAATTCAAAATTAAAAAATCAAAAGTAAAAACTGTTGAGTCGCTACGCGACATTATATGAAATATTAATATTAAATATAATCGTTGCGAAGCAACACCAAAGTTTTGAACTTTGATTTTTGAGCTTTGAGTTTATCGTGCCGAGTGCCAGCGAGGCACGATAGGGGTAGGGGAGCGTTCTATATGCGATGAAGTCGTACCGTAAGGAGCGGTGGAGCGTATAGAAGTGCGAATGTTGGCATGAGTAGCGTGCAAATTACAGGTGAAAACCCTGTACGCTGAAAAGTCCAAGGTTTCCTGGGCACCGTCAATCGACCCAGGGTTAGTCGGTCCTAAGCCGAGGCCGAAAGGCGTAGGCGATGGACAAGCAGTTAATATTCTGCTACTATGGATAATTTACCCAAGGTTTTTTTACCGACTTCAATATAATCCTTCATGAATGTCTTCGGATATGATTGTTGGTGGTTGAAGCTTGGTTTTAAAACCTGACGATGGGGTAACGCAAGCGGGTAAGCTGGGCGCATTTTGGCTATATGCGTCTAAGGTACAAAGGGGATTTCCTAGGTAAATCCGGGAGATCTTAACTCTGAGTGCCGAATGAAATGTTGCTACTTGTAGCGATAGATTCAGCCAATCTCATTTGACTAGAAAAACCTCTAAGTTATAAATTATTCGTAACCGTACCGCAAACCGACACTGGTGGACAAGTACGGAATGTACTAAGGCGATCGATAGAACCTTTGCTAAGGAACTCTGCAAAACAGCGACCGTAACTTCGGGATAAGGTCTCCCTGAAGAATTTTTTTGAGATTATTCGAGAGAAAATTCATTTGGGGCGCAGCGAAAGAGCCCATGCAACTGTTTACCAAAAACACAGGTCTCTGCAAAGCCGTAAGGCAACGTATAGGGACTGACGCCTGCCCAATGCTAGAAGGTTAACGGAATTTGTTATTCTTCGGAAGAAGCGGATTCCCGAAGCCCTAGTGAATGGCGGCCGTAACTATAACGGTCCTAAGGTAGCGAAATTCCTTGTCGGGTGAAACTTGCCCGAGTATCGCGGTAACGCGGTACATGTAAACTGGCTCATAACGGTGAACACCCCTTTGGGGCAATACCGTGGGAACACCGATTATTAATTGGTGACCCGTAACGACTTGAATCGAAAGATTCAGACTCGAATTTTATTCGGGTAACACGCCAGCTCTTGTGAATTCCAACAGTCATGGAGATACTAAACAACTAATTATGGATATCAATTCATATGTAACTGGTTTTGTAGATGGTGAAGGATGCTTTCTGATCTCATTTTCTTTACGGAGCAAAATGAAATCAGGAATAGAAGTGCGACCAAGTTTTTCCGTCAGCCAGCACAAAAGAAGTAAAAATATCATCATATTTTTACACCAATTCTTTCAGTGCGGCTCAGTGCGATTCTCTAAGCGTGATCAAAACTATAAGTTTGAAGTCCGATCAATTAATGATCTGATTAAAACTATTATTCCGCACTTTAAACAGTATCCTTTAAAAACATCCAAAGCCAAAGATTTTGATAACTTTGACCAAGTTTGTCAAATTATCAATTCCAAACATCATCTTAATCCCAACGGATTAAGACAAATCATTAAGTTAAGTCAAAATATTAATCAATTTGGCAACAAAAAACTTAATCGACAACGTCTCCTAAAACTCGTGAACAAGATGAAGGTATAGTCTGATCTCTTAGGCAACTAAGAGCTAACACATATTGAAGTTCCGACCCGCACGAATGGCGTAATGATGTGGGCACTGTCTCAGCAAAGGACTCGGCGAAATTGCAATACCGGTAAAGATGCCGGTTACCTACAATAAGACAGAAAGACCCCGTGAAGCTTCACTACAACTTGATATTGGCTTGACGTTATGTTTGTGTAGGATAGGTGGGAGACTTTGAAGCGGTGGCGCCAGCCATCGTGGAGTCATCCTTGAAATACCACCCTAACATAATGTTAATTCTAACCCAGACCTTCAAGAGTGCAAAATTATCAAAATTCAATTAACAATGATCAATCAAAATTCAATCATCAATTTTGTAATGATCAAACATTATTGAAGTATTTGATAATTGATCTTTGTTATTTGGTCATTTATTGATGATTGAACATTGATCATTGTATTTTGCTTTCTTGCAGGTCTGGGGACATTGTCAGGTGGGTAGTTTAACTGGGGCGGTTGCCTCCAAAACAGTAACGGAGGCGTTCAAAGGTCACCTTTTCCCGGATGGAAATCGGGATGAAAGCGTAAAGGTATATGGTGGCTTAACTGCGAGACCTACAAGTCGAGCAGAGACGAAAGTCGGACTTAGTTATCTGCTACGCATGAGTGGTAGTCGTAGCACTTTCGGATAAAAGTTACTCCGGGGATAACAGGCTGATTGCTTCCAAGAGCTCATATCGACGAAGCAGTTTGGCACCTCGATGTCGGCTCATCGCATCCTGGGGCTGGAGCAGGTCCCAAGGGTTTGGCTGTTCGCCAATTAAAGCGGTACGTGAGCTGGGTTCAGAACGTCGTGAGACAGTTCGGTCC